>Ga0307503_10000105_pt1 | contig 44418 bp, 64 predicted proteins | sample 17_S_MG_FD_194514 | JGI IMG/M metagenome (GOLD analysis project Ga0307503, IMG submission 194514) | Soil microbial communities from Populus trichocarpa stands in riparian zone in the Pacific Northwest, United States - 17_S | ecosystem: Environmental > Terrestrial > Soil > Riparian zone > Trees... | reverse complement strand
AGAACGCGCGACTGCGGATGGGTTCATCCTCACGTCTAACCCCCGGCTCGAAACAGGTCGTCAGTCCTTTCTGCGTATCGAGTTGCCAGAGACTGTTCACGGTATCCCAGTGCGTGAGAGCGCCTTATACTTGGGCGGAACTCGGGTCGAGCAAAAGGAGTTCGAGCTGTATTTGGTTGAGCACCGCGCACTGGTGCCGGCGCTGGTGTTCGCCATCGCGCCAGACGGCGAAGTATCTCGCTGGTATGAAGACGGCTCTGTTGTCCCTAACCTCGCAGCTAAGGACGGCGCATTGCGGGAGGCGATGCTTCGCGCCCGCGAACAAGGATTTAGGTTCCATATCGATGACCGGAACTTGAAGCAGCTCGAAGACACCTCCGGCGTTTCTGCTCCAAAACTCCCTACTACGGCTCCCGAGATTACCCAGAAAGGGTCAGAAGCACAGATGACGACGTCTCAGAAGTTCACAAACGTTACCGTTGAAGAGAGTCCGGATGAGATCATCCGCCTGCCACGGGGTATGACTAACCCCCAAGCTCGTGAATGGCTGACCATTGATGAGCGCAACAAAGAGCAGGAAATCCAGTGGAGCGCCAGCTTTGACGCTTACCCGCTCGACGGGGCACTGGCGTTGCGCCGCGTGCTTGAGAAACGCTTTGGAACCGCGGTCAAGGCCGGCGCTAGCGAAGCGACCTTCTTCGGCGAGCGCGACGTGCCACCCTATATGATTGAGGTCCAGGTTGGGGTCGACAAGGTAGAGCACGTGCCGTGGGGGCATTTCACGATCCCACCGATGCCCGAGCACCGGATCGAAGCCGGGGTAGATTACAGGGAAAAGCAGCTGTTCTTTCAGCTCACCGGGAAGATCCGGCGGAAGTACAAGCCGATCATGGACGGGATCTCCGAGCAGGTCCGTGAAGAGCTGAGAGTCGGATCCATCTACAAGGGCAAAGCCTTCCGCGTCACCTTCCCAACCGAGGCTGAAGCGGCGCAGCGAGGCTACAACCCCAAGGACTACGCGCCGAAGTTCATCAATGTCGCTGACCCACAAGACCAGCTCATCCTGAGCGACAGCGTGCGAGAACAGATCGAGACCAACCTGTTCGCGCCGGTCCTGCACACGGCGGAATGCCGGAAGTTTGGGATCCCACTCAAGCGCGGTGTCTTGCTGGCCGGGAAGTACGGCACCGGAAAGACACTCACCGCGTCCTTGTTGAGCCTGTATTGCATTGAAAACGGCTGGACATTCGTCTACGTGAGCGATGTTGAGGACCTCGACCTTGCGATGCGCTTTGCAAATCGCTACGCGCCCGCCGTGATCTTCGCGGAGGACATAGATCAGGCGATGGAGCAGCAGGAGGGGAGCGCTCGCGACAAGGAGATGAACGCGATCTTGAACACCATCGATGGCGTCGAGATGAAGAACGCCGAACTGATGGTGGTGCTCACGACGAACTTCCTCGGCAATATCAACCGGGCAATGCTCCGTCCTGGTCGCCTCGATGCTGTGATCTCGATAGATCCACCCGATGAAGACGCCGTGATCCAGCTGATGCGACATTATGCCAAGGGTCTGCTCGACCATGAGACAGATGAAGCACTGCAACCAGCGGCGGAGCAGCTAGCAGGACAGATCCCAGCCATCATCCGAGAGGTTGTCGAGCGCAGCAAGTTGGCTGCGATTTGCCGGTTTTCCCGGTCTAGCGACACCGATAGACTCCAGCTTCAAGGCGAAGATCTGCGCATTGCCGCCCAAGGGATGGTCGCTCATATCCGGCTGCTGGAGGACCCACCGGCGGATGACCGCAGCGACATTGAAAAGGCAGCTGACACTGTCGTCGGCGGCCTGATTCGCATCTCCGGGGTAGGCGCGGCCGTGAACGGGCTCTCGAACGGCAGCAAGCCAGCGCTACCGAAGGTGGGGACCAGCAGCGAGGCCCGCTAACGAAGCCTCCCAACGAGCGCTGCACGTGGTAAGTTCGCGGGCTATGGCAGTCATACGAATTCTACCGTTGGAATGCTGCGGCGATGACGATAGCGACTTGAGGCGTAAGTCGTCCGACTGCAGCGTCGAGTCTCGAATGATACGAAATCTTTTCGCGGGCATGCCCCAGAGCCAGCCTGTAGAGGATGCGCACGACGAGGTTGACGAGGAAGTGGGGGCCTCAGACGGCTACCAGGAGGTGACCACACAGGATGTCATGTTGATGCTTCGGCAAGCGGCCATGTCTCGTCAACTGAGTGTTTTGTGTAAAGAGGCTATCGTGCGCAGAGCTTCTAAGAGGCCCGCGGCCAAGTCTCCGAGGAAGCGCTGACGTCCCGCAGCGTAACCATGTCTGTGTCCTCATCGTGTGGAGTGGAAAGGGCTGGCGAAAGCTGGCCCTTTCGTTTTAACGGGTCTAGAGGTACCGTCGCTGCATGTCGGATGACCTCAAGGAAATGATCAGACTGCCCGTCCTGAGCGTGCCAGATGTGCTCGATGCTGTGCGGAATGAGCTGCAGGCAACCAACGGGAAGACTCCCAATGGCGCGGCCGCAGTGGAGTCAATCGAGGTAGAACTCAACTGCGTGATTCGTCGCGAGCCCTCGGGTGCGATCTCCATTCGAGTCGCGGAACGATCTAACGACACGCCGGTGCACGGCACGCCGGTCCACGTTGTGCGGCTGCGATTGAAGCCAGACAAATGGGGCTGACAGCCGGCCCCGGCTCAAGCGTCTTTCAGGAGTCTCAAGAGAGCCGTGCGCCAGAGCCTTCGCGCAATCAGCAGCTCTCTTGATGCCTGATCAATCACGTCTTTGTGGTAGCGCACGATCGAGCGTGTCTTGGCAACCTCAACTGCTGGGCTGTGACGGGGAAACAGCAGGTCAGCCATCAACATGTCCGTTCGCGAGTGACGCGTAGCCGCTACTGGGTCAATCCCGAATTCGACTTCGGCGCAATAACCTGCGTAGAGCATCTGCAGCACCCCACTAGTGACTTCCCCTGTCCCCATCACGAGGGTGCCGCCCATGTCCTCCCCCAGCGCAACGCCAAGAATGTGCATGTTACGGAGGATCCCGACAATCGCATGGCCGCATTCATGAACGGCAATCGCACGATCTTCCTGACGCTGACTTGGCAAGACATCCAGTGGTTCGAGCGCTTCACTGCCGGAGGGACTCGTCATCGTAGGGCACCGTGGAACGTCGGGTTATGGCACCAGATTAATAGCGATGTTGTGTTGCCCCAAGATCTCGCTGAAGATCTCAAAATCCAGTTGGGTCCCCGATGGTTTTGCTTTGCCTTCATCAAGCAAGCGAAGCTGGAGCTTGATGAGACGAACATCGAGGTCGTTTCTCGTTATCTGCAACGCGCCATCGAGCACGGCGCGCGAGATCCGAAGCGGGATCGGATGCGTGGACCCGGCACGCGCCATTTCACGCTCCACGGTTTCAAGTGCCGCGATGGATTCTAGTGCCAGCCTATCTAAGTGATGGAGACGTTGTCTCGCCCCTATCGCCGTAGCGACCTTCAAGAGAGTTTCGTTGAGCATCGGGCGACTTTAACATGGTCTGTCTAGCGCCGCAGCAGGTTTTGAGAGGTGCTAAGAATCAGTGTGGCTTCTATGTGAACAGCACTCGCATCAAGTAACACATCTGAAGATATGCTGCGAAGGTCATGGGCCTATGAGTCACAGCGAACGTGGTCGCGGCGATCGCTCGTACTCTTGGTCCCATGATCGAGAGACGTCCCGACAGTACCCAGAGTTCAAGCCTACCGTCAGCCGCTAGCCGGCGTCGTCAGCTCGGTCCCAACGACAGGGACCTTCGGCGCGGTCTAGCAGCTCGCGCACTTCCGCAGTGGTGACCGTGCCCTGATCGCTGCGAGTTGACAGCAAAGAGTCGAGATTACCAAGGACCCGCAACAGCCGCTGCCTCTCATCTCTATGACGTTGTTCTTGACGGTCGACACCGACACCGAGGAAAGCCCAGCGGAATGGACCGAAGCGGATGACCAAGCCATAGAAGGCTTGATCATCCTGTTGCAGCTCGGCACCCCACGAGACGTAGCAGGAGCCGATCTCAAGTGATTTTTCCATGTAGAACACCCGACGGAAATTCAGATGGTACGAGTAACGCCGATAAGAACCGGTACAGGTGGGTCGAAGTCCCACCTACTCTGGACGCCACACTCACAAGTATAGTAGACTAGGCCATCCTTGCCATCCCAACACGCCGACTGCCCGGCAACTAGGAGCTGCCGACAGCACGGGCAAAAAACCCGGCATGACTCCTTCTGCGCCGGGCGTTGTATAGCCGTGTAGAATTGCTTGAACTCACGCCATAGGAGCCCAAGCACAAAGCCGATGCACAAGGATAGACACACCCAGAACGCAGTTTTCATGGCTGATTGACGGGCTGCGCATTGACGCAGCGTCGCTCATGAACGGGTGACCCGATCAGCATCCAGAATCGGACGCCGACTGGCTTAGATCGCCCCCAGCCTAACAGAAGTCTGGACAGAGCACGAAGCGGTTTGGCTCCGCCGCTCTATGAATTGTCAAGAATCAAGCGGTCTGGCTTGTATTCGTCAGTGATCTTCACACCGTGAATCTCAAGCATTTTGCGCTTGAAGGTCTCCCAATCTTGGTTGTCGGTCAGGCCATGCGTGCAGTAACCACCCGAGCAGGCGCCATTGAGGTGGATGTCGATCCCGCGGACCCCGAACCGTCCGATCAATCCGCCCGGACCGTTCACCCAAAGGGTTTTGTCATCTTTGGATAATTCCACGTGGACAGGATGCTGGGCGTTGCTCATGGCTGTGACCGTAGTTTACGGCAAAGCAACTGCGACCGCACGCTCAGGCTTTTAAGCTCGCGAATCGTTTGAGACATGCAGGGCATGTGGCTGCCTGTCCTTCACGCATATCGCTCCACTGAATGCTCGGGATCTTGCCGCAGAGCGACTTGGGTCGATCGCCGCCGCCTGAAATAGGAGTCGAGAGAAGATGCCACTTGGTCCCGGTGCGAGCGCCGCCGCTGCTGCAGCTCCCGGCCATGTAACGGACTTCATACTCCGCGGCAGGGATCACGCGGGGGCTAGAACGGCCAGGCTCCGTGACATGCAGGGGCGCGCAGTAGTAGTGACCGGGCTCCTGGTCCGCCTTGAGCGTCAGATCAAAGCAGCCGGCCCAGAGGTCTTGGCACCGCTGAAGTGCCGCTTCCTTCGTGGCGAAGCGCTGATTCTTGACCCTCTCTGCGCGGAGGTCGTTCGGCCATTCGATTCGGTATTGTCGCATACGGGCCAGATTACACGCACCGTCGATACGAAAACTTCAAGGCTATTCTATGGTTTACTGGCCCACGTTAGATGACGAATCTCACACAAGACGTGGATTGTATACTTGACCCGACGCCCCTCGTGTGCTGCCATGCGCGCGTGAATACAAATCGTGTAAATAAATCGAAGTGGATTCGCTCGCAATCGCTCACCATCTCGGCTCAAGAGCTGGTTGCTAAAGCCAAGAAAGAGGGGATTCAGCTCACCGCCGCTCAGGTATACACGGCGCGTTCGACCGCCAAGAAGGGGTCGATAACGACGCCGACGACGACGGATGTGGTGGTGGAGCAGGTCCAGCAACCAGCCACGGTCACCGTGAAGGGGCGGGGGCCGGGACGACCGCCGAGCAATGGGCACGCTACCGCACCGGACCTTCGGCAAGAATTCATCCGGTTGGTCTTACGCATCGGCACAGATGAAGCTGCGAAGATCGTGGAAACTGTCACCGCACAGCAGAGCTAGTCGCGCCCGCTAAGGGGGTAACCGGGCCAAGCCATTTGTGCTAGTTTAGGCGGCGTGGCGAAACGTCGACAATGCGCGAAGTGTCCCTGGAAGGTCTCCACTGATCCATACGACATACCGAACGGGTACTGCCCGGACAAGCATCGTAATCTCACGAATACGATCGCGCCGCCCGGCGAGCCGAGGTTCGGAGGCGAGCTGCGTATCATGGCTTGTCATGAGAGCGCGGTCGGCAAGGAGGTTCCGTGCGTGGGGTGGCTCGACAACCAATTGGGCGTCGGAAACAACCTGACTCTGCGCTTCGCGGTCTTCCAAGAGAGGATCTCCGCTGACTACGAGCTGGACGGCGAGCAACACGGGTCTCTTGAAGAGACTTTCCCCGAAGAGGACTGAAGTGCCGTGACAGCATTGAGCAAAGCCCCCATCGTTGTAGGCGAGTACTACACCGCCCGTGTGCAGCAGGAACGCCCCGTGCGCAAGATCGTAGAGCGCCACGTACGAGTCATACGGGCGATCGAGGGCCACGAACAACCGGACATGTGGCTGGTCGAAAGTTCCTTTGCAGACGAGCAATACGAAGTTGACGGCTCGGCCATGAAGCCCGAATCGACACAACTACGTGAGAGCCGCCTCGAACAGGAGCGCCTCTGGGGAACGAAATGGGTAAAGAAGGGCGGGGCGGAAGGCTAATTAGCCACGAGACAGCAGCCGGAGTGCATCATGAATCACTTGCTCGGCCCATGCCTGATCGTAGCTCGCCACAGCCTGATCTAGGCTCTTCCCGGCGCCTTTGACTAAGAGGTGGCGTTCGTAGAAATTGGCGTCGCTGACCCCCTCGACCTCAAGCAAAGCCCAACATCGGGACAAGAGGGCCTCTTTACAGCTGCAATAAGCTAACGGCTTCTCTAGAGTCTCAAGTAGCAACTGGACCGTGGTGTTCGTTGGCACAAGAAAACGATAAACGGGGACGCCAGGATGAGCAAGCCTATCAACAAGAAGTCCAAAACCGGGAGCGCTAGACGACCACGTTCGTCCCGTCAGATCCCGTCGAATCAAGAGCCGAATGAAGGCATGATCAATCTAGGGCTAGCCATTATCGATGGGGTCGTAGAGCAAGCAGGAACAATCTACCCTGCGGTTACCCCGGAGCGTGCCCGTGAGATAGTGGAGCGCGTGATCCGAGAGCGAGCGCCAGGACTAGTGCCAGAGGAACGTCCGAAGCGCCGATAAGCGAGACCACATCGATTGATCGAGTTCTTGGCTCGCGCGGAAGTGTTTGAGCCAGACGTCTTGGGCTGCCTCGTAGCGCTCACGGTTAGCCATCGAAGGGAGGATCGCATTTACGGCCGCATGGAGCTGATTGCATTGCTCCTCGCGCTCTATGCGAGTCACGGTCCAATAGTGGACCAGTTCTAGAGCTTCTGCGTACTGCGTAGAACTCGTCGAGTTACGTTCGATTTCGACTTTGCGCGTGCCCGTATCGCGGCGCCTCTCGCGGTCCCAACGCATCAGAGAGGCCCAGCCGGCGAGCCAGAACACGTCACACGGGTCAAGGTAGCCGTGCCGATAGACGGACAACGGGTCGACGCCACGCAAGTCGAGCTGGTGATAGCGGCGGCTTGGCAGCAAGTGATCAAGAATCAGTTCGTAGATGCGTCGTGACGGCCACACGACCCAAGAACGAAACCAACGCGGCACCACTTCCAAAAGGAAATAGCGAACAGGGTAGTGCTGCTTGACGTGATCGGTCCAGTCTTCCCAGGTCTTACCTTCGTGATAGGGGTCGAACTGACGCAACCCGAGTGCATCGCTTTCGGACCAGCCGAGATCAATAGGTGACGGAAGAACAAGCCAGTGTCGTAAGAAACGTAGCAACGCCATCCTACCCATTACACCTGCGCAAGGGTCAGACGTTTGGCAATCGTTTTATGGATCTCTACTTAGTGGAGGTCCTATGACTATTCCTGTCGATTCTAGAGATTTCGTCGTTGGTCAGGTGGTGTTCCTGAAGTCCGGCTCACCCGCGATGACCGTACGTGGGGTAGGTGCTGAAGAGGTGCTACCCGGCGAAAACCCATTGATCCACTGCGTCTGGATCGTAAATGGTTTGGTCCAGTCCGGCGATTTTCTACACAGCTGTCTGACGCTGCGGTACCCAGGCACGGGTGGGCTCCTAACAGACCAAGTTCCTAACTAACGTTGATTCTCTTATCAGATCTTAGTTGATGGAGGTCCTATGTTGCCTACTGTAGATATTGTGGTCGGCGGTCTTTGCTACCTAAAGTCGGGCTCGCCAGAGATGACGATCCGCGGCATTGGCGTGTCGACAGTCGAAGGTGAAGTCGGCTTGATCCAGTGTGTGTGGATTGTGAATGGTATTGTCATATCGGGTGACTTCCCCGCAGCTTGTCTGCGGTCGTCGTTCCCCGGTACGCAAGGGTTCCTCACGGAGCCGCACCCACGCCACGTAATCGGCTAATTTAAATAGGACCCGTCTCGCTTTGGTGTTCGCACCAACGCTTGAGGCGGGTCCACTCGTTTCCGAGCTAGGAGTTCTCGCAAGAGCCGACCTTGTCGACCGTGAGCTGCACTTGCGGTGGCGGCACGAGGCGGCTGTCGGGATCACCATCGCTCGGACAGATCGAGCACGTCTCTTGGTCGTCGGTCTTGTCCAGGAGGACGATCCAGTAGTTCGCCCAGCCGAGTGCCTCCGCTACCGCCGCCGCCGCTGATTGCAGCGAGTTATAGGTCCGCGGAAACAGGGTACGTGTGCTGTCACACATGCGGCTGTCACCACTGAAATTTTTCAAGCTGGCAATCTGGTACACAGAGACTCCTTCGTGGGACACTGCCGCAGATACAATCGCGGGCCTGGAAACTTCAGGCTACAGCTTCTCGCGCAGCTTCAGCTCGTCGCGGCATCGAAGGCACATATGCGGATGGTCAAGCGACACCTGACACTCGTAGGAAAGGTCCCAGCCCCCGCCCTTGGCCGGGTCTACTCGTCCACAGAGGCTCGGAGTGTCCACGCCGCCGCCAAGCTTACGTCCCCTGTCGGTGAGGGGTCGGACGCACCACCGCGCCGCAGACCCGACCCACACGGGCTCGCAGAATGAATACTGGTCGTTGAGTGGGATCGGCATGTCACTCACCTTCGGTGCACGCGAGGCGCGTTGCCTCTTCGTACAGTCGACCGGCATTCTTGTCTAACCAATTGTCCCATATGGTCCCGAATTCAGGACGATCCGGTGCTTCATAGATCAAGTGGTACATGTGACGCTGTGTCTCTTCATCGCCGCCACACGCGTTGTCGATGTAGGTCTTAATGTCTCGCGTAGACGAGATAACCCAGATCTGCGTCATGTGCCTCTCCTGCGAGCTTCAGCCAGATTTTACCGGAGCGATGCAATCGTGGTGAGTATGCCCGTTTTCCAAGCAACGTTGGCACAGGACACATGTGTGTGGTTTGCTGAAGTCGTCACACCCGCGGCAGTGCCGATACGGGGTTCCTCGGGAGTCAATATCGGACCACAGCCAAACACATGCGGCCTTGTATAATCTGGACTGTTCCATCAGGGCGCCTGTTCTTCTGTTGTGGTGCGAGCCAGCTCGCGACCGGCGTCACTAGCGTAGACAGCGCGGGAGCCGCCCACATGAGGCAAACAATAGCCGTGCTTTCGCAACCAGTCTACTGCGCCCCACCAACGAGAGGCGTCCTGGCCTGCCGTTCTATAGCCCCCCGGAGGAAGCGCGCCTTTTTCCTCGATCATCTGCCGCAGCACCTTGAGGCGGAACGGGGTTAGCTTGGTCATGACAAGTACAGTTGAGACGGTGATAATTTCCAGCTCGCCAAACATCAGCGGCAGCCCAAGACTGCCGCTCGTTCCCTCATTGCGCCTGCAGCCAGGTAAATACCGAGCCATCATAGGCGTTATCTTCGCACCAGTGCTCGATGGTGTAGGTCTTGACATCACAGAGCGCCATGTCAGCGCGAAACTGGGCCAACAGCTGTTGGCGATCTGCTTCGGATTCCGGCAGCGGCAGCAGCTCGCCGTCGTCAATGTCAGGGCCAGCGTGGTAGCGGTCGTATTCAGCGGAGTGTGTCATGCCTTAGATACGCTTGAGCTGGCCAAAAGTTCAAGCTCCGCAAACTCGCCGTCTGTCCGGCAGGGGCCGCCACACAAAAGGATGAAGCCGCGACCTGGACGGCGCGGCTTCATCGTCTTCAGCGGGGGTCTTCAAGATTCGCAGGCTGGCTGCTAGTGCTGGCCTGCGGAGGCACCCGGCGCTCATACAGAGCCGACGCCGAGCGCGCTTTAGGGAGCACTCCAGACCCCGGAAGATTTCGGCGGATCCGAAACTTGACACGCCCGCTGTAGCAATCTTGGATTTGGTCTACCACAACAACCTCTTGCAGGCTCACATGTGGAGTGATCCTAGTGAGGTAGACTTGTCCGACTTGAACGTTCGCTTGTTTCATATTCCCTCTAGATACAATCGACGGTGGCGAATCTTCAAAGTGAAAGCTTGTGGGTACTAGCCCTAGCGTGACGCCCAAGTGGCGCGCCCGAGCACGAGATCGACGCGGATCTCAGCACCGGTAGGAGTGAGGATCACATGGTCTCCGCCTTGAACACCGGCCCAGCGGAGCTTGGCTGAGGTGAGGGTTTGGGCCAGCTTGACGGCCTCGATGCGATAGATCGTTCGGGTCATGCTGGAGAGACAATCGAGACGCCTCGAAATTCAAATCAAACGCGTTGCACAAAAGCGCGCGAAGGCTTGAAGTGCAGGGTGGGCTGACGTGTCTTGAGAGCGACCGTGACCAAGAAGAAACCCAGTAAGCCGTCCAAAATGACCACCAAGTTGACCCTCGTGAAGCCATCGAAGTCCGCCAAGTCGTCCAAGCGCAAGGCAAAGCAGCCGATGGTTGACGCGAACTACGACATAGAGGTTGCCAGGCGCCGCAGTGACACTCAGTACACGTCCATGAACAGCGCTATCTCGTTCATTTCGGCGGCTCTCGGTCAACAATTCGATTCAGCCTGCGAGCACGGAGTGTCGTGGCCCGACTACTCGGTAGAAGTGCGCAGAACCGGTGAGGACACCCTCAAGGTTGAGATCAATTTCGACGCAATCGAGGGTGATAAAGCGGCGCTCCAAAAGCTCTATGCGGTCCTTGGATGGGCTACCAGCTGCGGGCATGAGCTTGAAGTTGACAGCGCGACACAAGAACAACGCGCGGAACTCTTCCAACGGGACGAGGTCGCGAGGAAGGGGCGGGACGGCCAACCATTCCTGCTAACCTCCCTCGTAGAAGCGGTTAGCTTCATCTCAGCGACGCTCGGCGAGGAGACTTCCGGGGGCATGGCGAACAGCGTCAACTGGAGCACGTACGCAGCCGCGGACGATGAGGGCAACGTCTGCGACCCCGTGTGGCTCGAAAAAACTGGGCCGGATACCTTCAAGCTGAAAGTCTACTTCTGGGCGGCTGAGTACTGTGCCGACATTCACCGCAAGCTCTATGCCATCCTCGGCTGGGCAGCGTACCGGTGCATAGAAGTCGAGATCGAGCAGGATTAGGGTACACACACCAGCCCAGTTCAAAGCACGAACACAACACACATAGAAGTACATGTCGCAATCTATCTTCCCTCTTGGTCAGCTAGTAGCCACGCGCGGTGCCATGGCTCGACTCCGACTCGACTCTATATGGACAGCAGTTGCGCGGCACTCTAGAGGGGACTGGGGTGACGTAGATGACCATGACCGCCAGGTGAACGAACGTGCCGTCAAGGACGGCGCCAGGCTCATGTCAGTCTATAGAGACGGCGACGAAGCCTTTTGGGTGATTACCGAGGCCGATCGCAGCTCGACAACCGTACTGCTACCCGAGGAATACTGATGTTGAACTTTGCGCGCGCATAGGGCACCGTTTCGGCCAGGTGCCCATCCGTAGGTGGCGAGCGGAGAAGTGGCCGATGGCAACCACAGTTAAAAAGAGCCGAGCGCGCAAAACCAGTGCAATCCCGAGCAAGGTTTACAAATATGGGATCTTCAGCCATCAAGTAGAGATCGAGGGGCGCACTCAAGTAGAGGAGCAGTCGCGCCTGGCGAACCGTTACCGCAATCGCTTGGTCGAGATCGAGCGTTCACGGCGGCGACGATACAACGAAGCCGTTCTACAATTCCCGGAAGTGGCTGCGCTCGCCGAGCAGATCGATCGCCTTGTTCAAGAGATGGAGTCGCTACGGGAAGCGATCAAAGCTCCACGGCAAGAACGACGTGCTCGTATTCCTGTTGACCCTGAAAAGCGGCAACGCATCGAGCAGATTAAGCAGCTCCTTGGCCGTAAAGCCTCCGATCGCGGGCCGGGTTTCGGGCTGCGCGAAGAGTTAGCGCAGGCAAAGCAACGGCAATCCAAGTCCCCCGCTGTCGAGGCCGCTCAAGAGTGGTCATACGACGCTAATCGAGCCGCACGCAAATCCGAAGATGCTCCGTTTTGGGGCACATACCTGAGAATCGAAGACTCGTTAAAAGACGCCGGTAGGGGGGCGCCTCCCGAGTTTCGTCGGTATGAGCGGACCGGATTGTTGGCGGTGCAGATCCAAAGCAGTCCAGCCAACCAGACCAGGGGATTGACAACCGAGCGACTATTAGCCGGTGCCGACACGCGAGCCAGGCTCTTGTTTCACTCGAAAGACCCAACCGAGGGCCAGCTTTGGCTGCGCGTCGGGACTCAAGAGGACGGACGCCAGCCCGTGTGGGCGAAGTTCCCCGTGAAGTACCACCGTCCGCTGCCGCCCGGCGCTCAAATCAAATGGATCTGGGTACAGCGCACGAAGCACGAAGCCAAGGGTAAATGGGGACACCCTGACGATCAACGAGTCTGGGATTGTTGCTTTACGCTGGAGCACGCCAGCTTTGATGTGCCGCTCAAAACCCACGGACACACGGCGGCGATCAATTTTGGATTCAGGAAGCTTCCCGGAGGGGATGTTTTGCGTGTCGCGTACATCGTCGGCACTGACGGTTGCTCTCGACAAATCACATGCGAAGGCATTCAAGAGTCGCTCGACTGGGCTGATGGTCGTCACAGCAATCGGGATCGGGCATTCAACGTCGCGAAAGAACAGCTGCGGATCTGGCTGCGTGACAACCGAAGCCATGCACCCCCGTGGCTCTTGACCCGTACATCCTCAGAGTCGCTAGAAGAGAGCACGAGTGTGCGGCGCTTCGAGCAGCTCACCGAGCGCTGGACCAGACAGCGTAACCGCTTCGCAGGTGATCAAGAGATGCATGACATGCTTCTCCGATGGAGCCAGCAAGTGGACCAGCGCGCCGGTCTAGAGGCGGTGCGAGATCTGCTAATGAGCTGGCTAAGAGAGCACCAAGGCATCGTCCCTAGCTGGCTACGCGAGCGCGCCGCACACAGCACCCTTAGCCAATGGAAGTCTATCGAGCGCCTAAACAGTCTCGTCTCTCATTGGCGCAGAAACCGCTTTGAGGGGGATGCTGAGATCTACGGCGAGCTGTACAGGTGGGCACAAGAAGATCGCCACGGGCGCCAACATGAAGCCGGCGTCAGACATAAAGCATATGGCCGACGCAAGGACCACTACAGGCGAGAAACCCATGACGTGTGCCAGCAATACGCGATGATCCGAGTGCCTAGCCATAACTTCTCCGACCAGAAGCACAAGGCTAGGCCAGAAGACGGCGAGTCAGAGCTTGAACGGACCCAGCGTGTGAACTTCAACACGGCGGCGCAAGGGGAGTTGATGGCGGCCCTCAAGTTGGCAGCGAGAAACTCCGGGACCCAGATCGTCAAGACACCCATGGTGCTACCGAGTGAGCGTGGGATCAGTGAGGTCCACCACACATGCGGGCACTTGCATAAAGCCGACCGCGCCCAAGCAATCTACATTCAGTGCGCTCATTGCGGCGCGCTGTTCGATCAAGATGAGAACACGGCTCTGAACGTGCTAATGATGCCTCTAGAAGCTCAAGCCGCAGAGTAGTTCGTCACGCCGGTGCGATGGAGCCCGGCGCGCTGTTCTGACAACTGAATCCGTAGGCGGTTCTGCCGGAGACACCCCGCTAGATCGGGCTCACCACAGACCAGGGGATCGATGTGCCCGAGTGGCATCACCTCTCAGTGACCGTACTACGAATGTATGAAACGCGAGCGGTGAAGTGCTGCGAGATCGCGATCACTGCGCCCGCTCGCGAGGCGAGAATGGATCCTCAGATCCCTGGGAGATGAGACTAAAGCACGATGTCCACCTCACGCAGCACGAGTGTGCAGGCAAGAATGGGTGCTCAGACCCTTGGGAGATGAGACGACTTGAGTAGTGAGGGGCACACCCGAGCACAGGTACCAGCGCTCCGCGGGTTCGAATCGCGTTCCGAGGAAAGGTTGCTCAAAGCCTTCGATAGTGGGACCTGCCCGCATGGAGACGGCTGCTACGAGGCCGGAAAACGACAAGAGACGTAGCAGCTCCAAACAAGTGGAACGGGATGCTCATGTCCCTTAGAGGCCGAGACAGGCCATCCATGAGCGTCACGCCCGGCGACATGGATTGGCAGCGCAGTCTCGAACGCCTAATTGAGACGACATGACCGATACCTAATGGCCGTTGTCTTATGAAGGGATGCTCGGCTCCTACAAGGCGCAGATAACCATCCGCTATCCTTGACGGCTGAGACACGGACTCGGTTTTCCAACGGTTCGGAATGGATGCTCTCTTCCTTTCGAGGCGGAGACTCGAAGACGACATGTCGGAATGGTTGCTCGGGACCCATGAATCCGAGAGGACCACCACCAACTTCGTGATCCGAATGTGCCGGCATGGTTTGCTCAGAAGCTTTCGTGTCTGAGACGGCTGAGGAGGAAACGCTCGCGGCGTTAGGAATGGATGCTCTACTCCCTTTGGAGGTAAAAAGAGACGTAGAGACTGTTAGCATGCCTCGTCATTTAGGCGCACTTGTGCCCACACTATTCTAGCCCATCCCCAACGGGCGAAAGCTAGGAAGTCCCGCCGATGACTAGAGGGCGACTAGAGATTAGTGAATAGGTCGTTGACTTGGGAACGAGACTAGTCTTGTTTCATAACCTGCCTGCGGAGTATTGTGCGCGGCATGGATTCTCAAATCGACGACGTGTGGTGTGACGACTGCCGCCCCTTCGCAGTGGCTAGACAAGAACTCGAACGTGCCGAGCTAGCTGCAAAGCTGGCCCGAGACAAGTTTCAGCTGCTGATTAATAATAGACACGCCGTGAAGTCGGAGCCGCAAGCCAAGCCTCCGCAAGTCAAGGCTAAGGCCAGCGACACTAAACCATCGCCAAACACCGGCGACGACAAGACCGACCCATTCACAGGTCGACGCACCGGAAACTGGCGGGAGGTGGATGTCTCGCAAGTGGTAAGGCACATTCGGGGAGATGCCTCACCCCATGCGCTCTGCACCAAGTTGAAGATATCGACCGCAGTACTGCGCAACCGAGTCATAGATATCATCGGTATCCCAGACACGGGCACGCGTTGGCAGCAGGGGGTGGGGTACCTGGTCAATGGGAAGTACGCGTGGGATCACGAAAAGCACACGCTGCGCATAGACAAAACTAAGGGCGTGGCGATGGCTGCGTTTGCAGCGAGCCAAGAGAACAAGAAGGGCGCCCCCAAGGCTCAAGCCAAGCCGAAGGCTCAAGCCAAAGCCAAGGCGCCAGCCCAAACAGGTGGCCGGACCCCCATGCCTGGACCAAGCGACAGTGAAGTCCAGGCGTACCTAGATGGCAAGATAACCGTCGTTAAGCTCGCGAAGCGGTATAAGTGCGGCACCGGGAAAATCTATCGGACGATCGATGCCTTCAAGGTCAGGTTCGGAGCCGATGCTCCACACGGAGAGCCGCGAGTAGCCAACGGCAATGGAGTCAGCAATGGCGTGAAGAGCATCCAGAATGGCATAAAGGGGACGCCAGCTCTGAGCGCGACGCACTAACGAGTCGGCAAAGGAACGGGCGATGGTCACTCCAGAAAGCTACCAACGCGACTACGATCACATGCTGGCTGCAACCAAGGCGTGGCACTTAGCCAACCCGGACACTGCGCTCGTTTTTCACCCGCTCGGTTATCCGGAGGACACGGCGGTGCTCGCTGGTCTCGTACCAGCACTGATCCGCCGCGTGGGGGGCAACCACAAGACACGCGAGCTGCTGCGCACGATGGACGAAGCGACCGGCCAACAAGGCACGGTGTTGCAGGCGGAGGTTTGCATCGAGGCCGTCTTCGGCTTGAAGCGGGCTATTTCTGGATACGCTAACGTCAAGACACAGCCAGCGGCACCTATCCCGTGTCCCCAATGTCGTAACGACCTCAACGTCAATGGGATGCTGGACAAGATGATGCCGCGCGCCGGGGACTTCTGCGTCTGCGGGCACTGCGCATTGGTCCTACGAATGAATGAGACCCTGACGCCACGCCCAGCGACACCCGCGGAACGAGAAAACCTGTCTCCGAAGGTGATCAAAATGGTTCAAGTGGTCGAGGCCAGCCTTACCAAGCCATCGTGAGGGGGACGGGGGGCGCCCCTGGCACAATCTGGTCCCATTGTGCCAGGGGCGTAGTGATGCATTTGTGTCCGGCCTCTGTTGAATGGACACCGGGTTATCTAAGAGGGTCGCTAACCGCTACGCACGGCAGCTGCTGATCGCGGCCGTCATTCCGCAGCGCTGGTTCAAGACCAAAGAAGCCGAGCTGAAAGCGCTTCTAAAGGAGCCCGCGGGACGCATCGATACGTGGGCGGACAAGGTCGAGGCGCTAGCCCCGTTCTTCCTCGGATTCCGCAAGGAGTTTGAATCGATAGCGCCATACCACGCCGTTCAACCGGTCTGGGATAGGGTCGAGCAAGCGAGGCGTGACCTACGCACGGTGCTCCCTCCGCTTTGGGACCTCGCGCACATGCGTGGTAACACGCACTATGACGAGCACGGCGGCGCTGAGAAGATTCTCCGTCACTTCGCGCGGTGGGGGTGCCTCGATAGGGTGCAGGCCGCTGTGAAAACGGTCGGCGATATCTTTAAGTACAAGTGGACCATCTCGGAAGATGAGATCCGGCGAATCGTTGCCAAAGCGATCGCCCGCGCGACACCCGAGCAACTGGTAAACCCGAGCCACAAGCTCATCGAAAAGGCAGAGACCAAAGCGATCACGAAAGAGAAGCACACCGGGTGGACGCCCGTTGACTGGGTAGAGGGTACCCAAGACATGCTGGCCGCCGAGTGGGCACCTAAACCGGAGCCGCAGACCTTCATGCTAAACGGCATGAAGATCGTCGTTAGCAAGCCTGACGTTGATGACAGCGAAGTCGTGAAGTACATCAGGAGTTTCAAAGAGGCCTACGGGCTGCTGAAGGCAAAGGATCTAGAGGCTGCTTGGTATGGGATACTCCACATAACAAGCCGTGAAGAGGACGATGTCGCGTCCGGCCACTACAACATCCAAGGCAACACTGTATTCGTTCACGACCCGCCCGGATCCAGGACGGCGTACATCGTGCTCCATGAACTTGGCCATCGTTATTGGTTCAAGCACATGTCAAGTGAGCAGCGCACCCGGTTTCGCAGCCTTGTGAAAGCGCACGTCGGTGAGAAGCCAGAGACGGTTCCGCAGCGCTTCCATCCAATCAGGCTCACACGACGCGAGATAGCAGTGACCGAGCGAGAGATCGATCGGGCGGAAGCCCACATCCGCCGCTTGGTCACCCGAATCGATGTGAGCCTGAATCTTGAGGGGCTCGCCAAAGACATCGTGGCAGCGGTTAACGAAGTCGAAGAGGCAATAAGAACACTTCGCTACAAGATACCCGATGATTATCTGTTTACTGAAGACTCGCTAACGGTGCACAACGAGTACATGATCCCGACGGGTCGGGCGCGTCAGGCCATCGAAGGAACACTTGAGGCGCTTGCCAAAGGACAGGATCTGACTACTGGGAAGAGTACTCTCGACAGACAGATTGACGTCTACCTCAACGCCAGCCGAACCGCACTGCAGCAGTTGGCGCTGTCGAGCGATAGACAGACAGAGCAAGACCTTGCCAAGATGCCAGGCGGTGAGGAATGGCTTGGCACCTACGAGAGCAACCCCGCCCCGGTGACCCCGGTGTCAAACTACGGTCGGACGAACATCGATGAAGCCTTCGCGGAGGTCTTCGCGCACTACTGCCTCAACAAGGACATCACGCGAGACCAGCTCGAATCGTTCAAGACAGTGGTCAAACTAGCGTCGCGGCCCATCAAGCTCGACAAGCAGCGCTTCAAGAAGCTAGTGGATGATGAGCTGGTACCCGAGATAACACGTGCTCTCAAGAGGCTGAATCGAGACGAGCCTTTGGCGAGGAGAATACGCCTCCGGTTCGAGCGAATTGAGATCAATCCAGTTGGGGGCCGGGGTCCTTTACCAGTCCAGATCATGGTTGAGTCAATGCCGACAGGCTCCGATGCTGCTGTTGTCTCTGGTCAAGCAGTGCTCGTTACCGAAGGCGTCTTAGAAGGCCCAGTCGTAGAATTGACCCTGAATCTCAACGGCAACCTCACCTCGGAGCAATATCTGAATGAGCGCCTATCTCGCGCCCTCGATCAACAGTACCTCTACTACGGCCTTTACTCGGTCTTGATTCACGAGCTTACGCACGTCATGGAAATGCCATTCATCCGAGAGCGCCCGTACGCCATGAACGAGGATGACACGCCCGTTGACGTAAAAGAGTACGTGAACTCAGGCATCGAGGTCCGTGCCTTCATGCAGCAGATCGTTGATGAAGTGTTGATTTGGGCAAAGCGACCCATTGCCAGGTTGCATGCGGAGGGGAGCAATCAGCGCCTGGTAGAGGCTCTGCTGAAGTCGTCAGTCACTTGGAAGAAGGTCCAAAAGTGGCTGAACGCAACAAGCCGCAAGAAGATCCTCTCAGCCGTCTACGATGCGCTCGACAAGGGCGGATTCCTCCTAGACCAAGAGGCACAGGTCAAGGCGGCGCGGGGTTTCATCAACCACTGGCGTGAGCCATCACTCCCGCAAAGCGACGGTTAGCTTACCTTTTCGCAGGCCCCGGCTCGCAATCCAGACACGACACATAGGGGGAGTGGCCGTGCCACGCTTGGAAGGCTCGCTTGACCGTGCCTTCGATGAGCGCGACGCTTTGGCTAACTACCGCAGTCGGAGCAAACGCCAGATACAGGGCCATCAGGTCCGCCCGCGAGCGGCAGTAGATGGCCTCCCGGTAGCTGTCGCCGATCTCGACGTTGACGAGGTACCGAGGGCACGGAGCGCCGAGCGGCCCGCTGAACTCATAGGCTGTTACCGATTGCGAGCCAGTACCAAAGTCATGGTGCCGCCAAAGACGCACGTAACCGAAGTCTTTGAGCGACTGGCCCTCGGGTATCTGCAGAGGCTTGGGCACCCAATAGGGGGAGAAGCCCTTGGCTTGGCTGTAGAGTATGGCGCGGGGAGGCATGGAACCAAAGGTTACACCTCTTCTTCAACCATTGCGTGCTCCTGGATCTTCATACCAGTACCGAAGGGCATGGAGATGACAAAGAGTCGCGGTGGTGACCCATTCGATCGAATAGACGTCCTCATTGTTATCCACGTTGAACGTATTCTGCCTGCCTGCCTGAAAGCGACCGCTCTCATCGTGGGTCATGAAGGTGTCAGACCACCCACCTTGAGTCATGCTTCCGACTAGAAAGTATGTGGGGGCAGTGTTGCCAAGTTCCCCTGTAACGCCGACGGGGGCAGCCCACGACGAGTGATACTGATTCCAAATCTCTGCCACGTTCCTATTACCGGCACTTGGAGCCGTCCAGATTGCAGATATGCCCATGTACTGAACATCACGCGGCATTAACATGTCGAATCTAACTCGGCCGGGTGCTCCTCCACTCCAAGTATCGGTGGGGGCGTAGTAGTTTGCACTCCCCTCCACCACTACGCCTTGCCATAGCGCAACTTGCTGATACCGTCGCGGTCGAGTCCCGTAAACGATATCGACACTCTGATTGAAAGTCAGGTTGTTGCTAACAGTGAAGCTGGAGATTGTCGCGTTGCTGAGAGTCCTGTTGTGAAAGTCGATGTCAGAGTTAATGTCGAGCGGACCATTAGAGGACGTAACGGTCCCTTTGATAGAAAGGTCCCCAGTGCCGCTCGTTCCGATGGTCGCGTTGCCTTTGACGGTCAAAGAGCTGTTTGAAGTGATGGAAGTGTCTACGGTAAGGTTGCCGTGAATGGTGCAATCCCCCGCACCATCATTGCCGAGCACAGTATTACCATTCACGTATAGATCCGCACCCGCGGTGAGGGTGTTGTCAATGGTTCCAGTCCCGTGAACTGTAAGGTTGCCGGAGCCATCATAGCCGACCGTGAGGTTGTCGGTGATGTCCACCCCTTTGCTGAACGTCGCCTGGCCACCTACTGACAGCGAGCTGTTGAGCTGAGTCACATGGACGGCAGGATCGGTGCCAACTGTGAGGTTGTTTTTGGCGGTGAGATTGCCAAATCCCGTGTTGCCAATGAGCACGTGGTTGTTTATGGTGGTGGAACCCGACGCTGTGAGAGCAGCCAGCGTCGACGCCCCGTTCACGGTGAGCTTCCCATTGACCGTGAGATCGTCGTCCACCGTCACAGGCAAACCACCTAGTGGCCCGTTGCTGATGTTGCCACTGACAAGGACATTGCCGTTGACGGTGAGGTTACCACCACCGTCAGCGCCGACGACAACGTTGTTATTGGCGTTCAGGTTGTCGACTACCGTTGTTGACCCGCCGCCGCCTCCTCCGGTTGAGGTGAACGTGCCGGTAACCGTGAGGTTGTTTAGTACGCTGCTACCAGTGGTCAAATAGACACTGTTGGGTCCTTCGGTTGTCGCTAGGGCATCGTTACTCAAAAAGATGTTGTTAGTCCCGGTGTTGCTCGGGTCGGTGTTGAATTCAACACTCAAGAATGTGTTGTAGCCACCGGAGATCGCGATACTCGGCGATGTCCACTTGCCGCCCGCGAAAGAACCACGGTTGCCTAACTGCGTAATCGAGGTGGTGCCATTCAAGAGTGTCCCGCCAAAGCACGCCAGGTTAGTACCGCCTGATCCGAGGGTGATTACGGCCGCGTTTATCTGGACCGATTCAAGCACGTTGTCCGCGACCTGGTTGAGGAATGTACCCGTGGCGAATATGCGAACACGCCGCAGCGTGGCTGAACTGCCGGACATGCTGACGAGCCCGGTCGCATTTATGCTCACGCCTTCAACGACCGTCCCCCGTCCAAAACTTATAGCGCCTGCTTCGATCAAGACTACGCCAGATTCGTGTGACGAGCCCACAATCCGAACGCGATCCAGGACTGACACTAGTCCTGGAGGAGATGCAGGTTGAGCCCAAGTGTATGCTGTTGCACTAGCTCGCAAGAACAGGGCTGGCTTGCGGGTATTAGCAGCTAACGCCGGATTTACTAATGCCGAAACCGCGTCCTGGAGAGCGCTCGGGCCGCTGAAGTCCGCGTCCAAATGCGCAGGGTCGGCATCCAAAACCCAGTAAGCTTTCGCCTCTAATCCCTTTTGGACATCAAAGACCCCCCCACCGGCCGCTACCGCCGATATCGCGGACGCGTCATGCGCGTCAATCGGGTCGGTGAGGTGCGCTTCAAGCGCGGCGCCACCGCCCCCGGACGGTTCAAAGGTAAGGGCTGTCGCCGATACCGTGTCGGCGGCCAAGTGTCCAGGTCCGGGCTGGACAACGGTGACGGGATCTCTTGTTGAAGGCATATCGACTAGGCATGCGCACAAAGTCTTTTTTGACCCCGTGTCGCACCTAGGGTGCCGGCAACGCTAACTGCGCAAGTCCGGACACACAGCAGTTCTAGAGATCCCCGTCGGAAGCGACAACGGTCGCAAGGGCCGGCAACACGAACTTGAATCCGAAGTGCAGAGGCGTCGGCAAGTCATCCAAAGTGACCCATCGGTGCCCCTGCGATTCCCATGAATGGCGCGGGGTAAACTCCTTGGTGACCGTCGCGAGATAGTTGGTATACGTGAAGGTCCCCTTTTTGAAGACGGAGAGCTTCGTATACTTAACCGCACCGCGATAGCCGGCTTCCTCGATCAGCTCGCGCTTGACCGCCTGTAGCGCCGACTCCCCGTGGTCGATCGCACCGCCCCACGTCCCCCAAGTGCCAGGCTCGTTGACGGCTTGGCTGCGATGTTGGATGCATATGCGCCTCGTGTCGATCGCGTAGGGGACGCAACCGGCACCAGCCGAGCCCCAAAATGGCTCTTGGTCATCGTCGTCGTCGGCCGTCAGTAAGAAACGGTCGACCGTAATGAATGGCATAGTCATGACCCCTTGCTGTGCTCCTCGCGCTTCTGCTCGTAGTACTCCTTGAGAGTGCCCTTCCAGCCCTTCTTTCGGAGCTTGTCTAGCCGGATCTTGCGGAGCCAATCCTCATTGGAGTCATCGAGCGTGATCTTCTTACGCTTAGACTTGCCACTCTCTGAGGCGGATAGCCGGCGTTCGTTCTTGACGATCTCACACTCCATGGTTGCGGTGTCGTTGTCGTCAGCCATCACAGTCCACTCTTTCTCTCCACGCCATTCGTCATTCTCGGTCTCCCACATCGTGACGATACGGCTGTAGTGAATTTTGCACTTCATAACCTTGCCTTCCTGGTCGTCATTGCTAGCGAACCTTTCGGCCACACCTTCGTCTTCTGACCAGCTCGACAGGCCGCGCACCCCTAGATCACAGCCATCCGCGTCGTCTTCAATCTCATACATCTGAGGTGGACCAATCCCGCGATAGAGCGTGACGTAACCATCCTTGTCCATTACTCCACGTGAGATCAGCTTCTCTTTTCTCGTTTCTATGAGCGTTTGCACTGCCGAGTACTTGAGGTTCGACCAGCTGCCAGGCACATTCACTAGACTCGTGAACTCTTCGATCGATTCTGGTTCTGACGAGCCTGCCCACCCCATAGTCCAGTCGCGAGCATAGTAAGCCTCGCTTGATTTGCCGACCGCGTCCATGATGGCCGAGTACGCGGCCTTGTCGCTCGGAACATCCCCGACCTCGTAGACCATATCTTCGTTGATTCTTGCGAAGCGCTTGATCTCGATCTCGCCGCGCCCTGGGATAGCGCGCCGCTTAGGCGCACTAGTACTCTCGGACGGGGCGCTCTTCTTCTTCGGGCTCTTCTTGGACTCGCTCGGCTTGTCCTTGTGGGCGGGATCGCCCTTCACCCAATGTTTGGCCTTGTCCGCTTTCGGATGCTCCTGGAGGTACTGCTGGAGCGCGGGTTTGGACGGCCATTCTTTGGCGCGCAGGTAGCGTCGGAGCACGCGTTGAGCGATGGTCTGTGAGCGCGGCGACATTCAATCAAGGACGCCGCACAAATGCTTTCCCGTCCCCGAGCTGATACAATGCTTATCAGCTGGGATCTAAGACACCCGATGGTCCACTCCTACGACATGCGAATTGAGGCAGCAGCGACCCCTCTGCCGGAGCGCTTCCCCGATGATGAGATCGGGCTCATGACCTACGATGAGTTTCTCGCGTTCCGCAATCCAGATGGCAAGCACCATGAAAGCGACACATACGACTTCAGCCTGGTCAAGCTCAACCGTGACCATGCCGCCCCTGTGGGTATAGCGCGAGACCGGGGAGAGACGTTCGAGGTTAGCAAAGCGGCGGAGGGTTACCGAATTGTCGACAAGCAAGACAAGCTCGTCGGCCTGATTCACGCAGGTGTCGGGTACTACGACAATGCGCAGATGAAGAGTCGGTTTCCAAGAGAGGTAATTGCCGAACGAGGGCGGGACAACGAGCGAGTCGACTTGGGCGTGACCTCAACCAAGCACGTCAAGTATCTCTCTGAATACGTGCCGCTGATCAGCCCGATCGCGAAGCTCAACCAAGCACGCTACCCCGTGGTGCTGCAGCACATCACCGTCAAGGGCGAGCCAATGGTGGTCCGGGCCGAAAAGAAGCCCGTGCTCAACAAACGGACGAGCCTCGCGATCTTCAACCATGAGGGCTATGTCGTCGCCCAAGGAGCCGACGAGTGGGGGGCAACGTTGCTTGTGGTTGCGCAAGAGTACCGGGGATCGGGGCTCGGAAAGATCATCGGTCGCTATTGGTACGAGTTTAACCCAGCGTCCAAATCGGGTGGGTTCACGAACGCAGGCGAAGCCAATGCTGTTGCTCTGTGGAAAGAGCGGGTGCGCGAGTTTTCCGCCAACGGTTGGTACTCACAGCTCATCCGGGAAGGCCGGATCACGTACGAGCGGGTCAAGGCCATCGTCAAAGACGCGAAGGTACGGCCACCAGCTAGACAAGAAGTTGTCGCGCCCAAGGTGAAGGCCACGGGTGACATCCTGGTGTTCGCCGATGGCATCTCGTTCATCGTCTACGACCGGGCATTTTTGGATGAGCAAGAAGAGAAGTGGATCCACGGATTCGGGCTCTTCCGCGACGCTGAGGTGGGAAGCTTCCTGTTCCGAATCGAGTACGACCGTCCATTCGCCGAGCTTACGACCAAGATCGCCCTCCAGATGGCTCGCGACAATGGGGAAAAGCTCTACGACGGCGGCGGGTACAACGACCTGCTAGAAGACATCGAGAAATACCCTGGAGTCGAGCGGGAAGGGAACCTGATTGTGGTGACCCGTGACCTCGTACCGCTGCGCGCAATGGCTGCCAAAGAGAAGCAACAGCGCAAGGCGGTCGATCCGTACGATGAGAAGTTCTACTCGTTGCAAGAGCTGGCCAATTCCAAGTGGGATTGACCGCGTCCCGTGGCGTTGCCTAGATCCGGGGAGACGCGTGGATTTTGCCCGTCGCTTGAGACGCGACGTAGGCATTGAGACCCGCCCCGAATTGAGCATGCGCGATACCCGCCGATCGCAGAGTCTCAACTTCATCCGCCGTGAGTGGGAAGTCGGTGACCACGATCGTGTGGTGCTCTATCCAGGTCGACGGGTCGCCGAAGTATTTCAAGCGGGTGCCATGCTCACTAGAGCACCGGCATGCCTCTAGATTGTACCCGGATTCGTCGGTTGGCCGGGGACAGTCACGGTAGCGCAGAGTGTTGGCGACACTGGGATGCGTGAAATGGAAGCGCGAGACACGACCCAAATCTGCAGCCAGATATTCGGAATAGAGACGCATCTGTCTCAGGATGTCCCCAACCGAGACTCGCTCAATCTTGACCTCGACCAGCACTGCAACGCCCGCGAAAACCAAAAACTCGCTCATGGGGGCGCGTAACTTGTCTGCCTCCCATGCCAGCCAAGCATCTTGTCGACGCTTCGTTAGGGCACGTTGACGCTCCGATCGGCGCTTTATCGCATCAAGGGGGGCCTTAGAAAAAAGGCCGTGTTGCGCCGGGCGGGGGCGCATGGCCGCTATGTCTTCGATGGAAAGGAAGCGCGACGATGAGTCATCCGCCACCTCAGGTTCCTCGCTGAGAAGGTCCGGGCAAAGAACGCGCTCGGGGGCCGTGACCCGCTTCGTGAGCACGCAATCCCTAGTATAGAGGTCGGCAAACCCAATGGTGGTCTTGTACTGTCCTTGTCCCTTGGTGATATGGTGCTCGTGATTAAGCGTCGCACTCTTCACTGAACACCTAGAAGCCAAGCAAGGCCCCAGAAGCTTGGCGAACACCGGCTGTTGAGCCAAGTATTGACAAGCCAGATCATGCCGCGGGTTCTGCTTGTCCTTGTCGCCGAATCCCAGCTTGGCAAGCAGCGTCCTCTCATGAGAGTGCGTCATGAGAGGCACAGTACATCAGCTCAGGGCCGCTGCGAAAGACTAGAGGCGGTGCGTGCGATCCATCTTGATTAGTAGCCAGTGTTAGCCAGCCATCTTGGGCGTTCGAGCTAGCTTTGTTGAGTCCGCGTTAGGCATGATGTCAACACGCGTGGCGCACCGATACCTGGTGCAAGAGGTCGAGCAAGCTCTGCGTGAGCTAGATCAGATCAACCAAAGACTGAAGGCAAACCCGGAGAGCAGCAACGCGGGAGACGTCCAGGATGGGATCGCGCTAGTGTGGCAGGTGCTGAATCTGTTCGATGAAGCACTTTTCGAGGATGAGAAGATGCGGCGCCGGCTGTTCATCACGCGCAACTATTGGAATGGGGTAGGGCACAAGCTATTTTCGAGCAACCAGTGGTTCGTCGATACCGCAATGGCCCTCCAGGGCTTCCCGCAAGTAGCGGAGAAGTTACTCACGACACTCCGACAGACAGCCACGGACGCCGGACCCGTCACGATCGCTGGCATGCGCGTCCGGAATATGGTCGGGCACCCGCAGGCGATAGAAAACATGCGCCCCGTAATCGAGGAAGCGGCGAGCCTAGTCAAGGCGCGCCGGTGGGGAGCCGTTCTGCGTAGCGACGTGAAGATCGTCGGATCAGAACAAATGCCGCCACATTTGCAGGGGCACGTGGGGGCCATCTACTACTCGCGCACCGACGACGTGTACATCCAATGGCCATGTCCAGACGATACTTCCTTGGTCAAGCGGCTGTGCCATGAGTTCGGACACCGGCTATGGTTCCAGATGCTCGATTCTACGTATCAACGGGAATGGGAAGAGTCATGGAAAGCTGCTAAGGAAGCCGGCGAACGCTTCGTGACTCGATATGCCGAAACAGACCCCAAAGAAGACTTCGCCGAGTGCTTCGCGTTCTGGGTGTGGCACAAGCCGATCTCAGATCTCCACATGGGGCGATTACGCGCCGTGAGAGTCGCACCCTGAATCAGCGAAAACCTCTTGGTTCTTGCCTACAAGTACAGAACCCCCGCACCGTCTAGAGTGACTAGTCACTAGAGACCCAGAGTCTAGAGTGTTTCTTAGGGAGCGCAGAAACACGGTCGACTTCTTCGCGCCACGCATGCTAGAGACCCCCCGCTGTCACCAACAATACAAGACAAGGGGTTCTACACAATGGCCGTGCAACTCGAAGTCTCTGACGGGTCTCCCTGGTGGTTGAGCGACGATATTTGGACCGTCCCAAATGCTCCGGACGGATTACCCGGAGCACCCGTCGTAGGTCAGCCTTGCTATCTATGGGCTCGCGTCCAGAATGACGGCTCTACGCGAGTCGAGAATGCCCTGGTTCGCTTCTATTGGGCAAACCCTAGTGTTGGATTCGACAGAACGACCGCCAACCTGGTCGGGTCAGCCAACGTCACGCTAGACCCAAGCGCATCAGGCGACGTGCTTTGCCTTACCCCTTGGGTCCCTACGTTTGTGAATAGCGGGCATGAGTGCGTGTTGGCAGAAGCTTTCCATCTGCAGCTCGACCCGCTACCAGCTACCAACGCGTTCGATGTGCCGACAGATCGACACGTCGCCCAACGCAACCTCGACGTGGTTATCGCGATTGGGAAGTTTCACCTCGCGTTCGAGATTCACAATCCCAATCGCATCGATGCTCAATTCAGGATCGTCACGCGCAAGGGTGACCACAAAGAGTTTTTGAGGGCAACCAAGCGCTATCCCAAGATCTACAAGATCCTGCAACAGCACCAACCCGGCGTGGTGCATGAGCCGGGGTTTGTCCAAGGCCCGTGCCCAGACTTGGAGGCTGGTTGGGAGGGCCGCAAAGACAAGGAAGAGGTGAAGCTGTGGCCTGGCCAACGCACGGGTCTCAGCGTCGTCGGACGTCTAGAGGGTGCGTACGCGCTCCTGCACGTTGAACAGCAAGCGATCTATCAAGGCCGCAAGGCCACGGTCGGCGGGCTCTCCCTTCTTGTGATCAACACGGCGGTCCACAATGCTTGATTTCAATATCCCAAATCGCCCGTTCGCGTCGGAGCCGATCACGGGCCTAATGCTTCCCGACGGGATCTTCGAATCCACGATCGGGAAGCAGAACATCAACATCCACCTAATCAACAGCGGCCCCGCGACAATCGCAGGCGCCAAAGTCTACGTGGAGAGTGTCGACGATCCTGGGATCGTGGTCACGGCCGCAACCTACCCGTTGCCATTCGCCGCCCCTGGGATAAGCCATCTATTTAGGTGGACCGCGAACTTCAGTGGAGCCACGCCCGGCGTTCACCTCGTTAGCTTCATCGTCGAGGTCGGATCCGAGCGCCACCGCATCATCAAGAAGATATTCGTCACCCGCGTGAGCTTCAACGCGGCAACCGGAGCCTTCAGCGCTGACACCCCCGAAGGACGCATCTCCATCTCGTTCCATGGCTTTGTGCGTCCCAAGCACCCGGCAGGTTGCGGCTGTTGCAAAAAGAGGGACCAAAACCCAGACAACCCGACTGGCCAGCATCGCCGCTCAGTGCTCGACTACGTGCGAGACGGTATCGCGGCGGGCAAGAATCGCGACTTCACCCTATGCTCGCGCGACTACTTGCCGCTCGACTTCTCAGTAGAGATCACCGAAACCCCCGCCTTCTTGGGCCAGTACGGGGATCTGCCATTTCAAGATCCTTGGTGGAAAATCCTCTTGTGCATCATTGCGTTCCTCCTGGTGGTCGCAGCTGCGATCGCAGAAGCCGTTGATGGTTCCGGCGAGATCTCAACCACGGGAGGTCCAGGCGGCGGCGGCAGCCCCGTTCCGGATTGCTGTGGGCTAGCTCCATCGGGAGGCGGAACTAGCTATATAGCGGCGGGCCTGTTGGCAGCAGCGGCGGCAGTAGCGACCGCAGCCGGCCTATCAGACCTTAGAGACCCCATCCGGAAGGGGCAAGATCACACCCCAGTCGCAACCGGCCTACTCACGCTCGCAGAGAAACTGCACGTCCAGTTAGCCTATGCCGAGCCCGTTGCGCTTGGCCGTCCCTTCAAGGTCGGAGCCAAGTGGGAGTACCAGCGAATCACGACGGGCGGTAACTTCTCCTATGAAGCGACGGAGAGTCACGCCAACATTCACACGCTGTCACGCTACGAGATCACGGCCCCGGACGTGATCCGTACCTACAAGCGCGAGCGTTTCGTGGTCAAGGGGAAGTTTTGGGACGCGGACAAGCGACTCTTCACGGGTAGTCAGCTCTTCGTGCAGTGCTTCCTATCCGGCCCGCTAGGGCAATGGCGAAACTTCGTGCTCCAAGACAACGGAGACTACAACCCCGACTGGAAAGCAAACGACGGCACCTACACAGGTCAGACGTATTTTAGCTACGACGAGCGGGGCCTTTGGACCTACTTCGTGATCGCGCAGGATGTCAACGATGCCCAGCCGAACATGACACCCGAGTCGGCAGCCCAAATAATCGGCGGCCTCGTTCGCACGCACCACCTCAGCATCAGCTTTGAAGGCGGCGAGTGCGCCCTCGTACCTGATGGCCACGTCTCAGTCGTGTAAGGCGGCAACCAGTTGAGGCAAGGGCCGTCTACAAGCGGTCCTTGCCTCAGCCCTTAGAGCCCGCGCAGCCGCCGCCGAATGGTCATGGAGCTGCAGCCGATTTCGGCCGCGAGCTGACGGGAGGTCAGCTCGCCGGCTCGAACCCGTTCGAGGTCGGCATCGCTAACGGCCGTCCGCGGACGGCCCGTGTGAATACCAGCCGCCTTCGCACGGCGCACGCCTCGCCGAGTCGCGATCGATATCTGGCGGCGGCAGCGGTCGCACATCGGCACGCGGTGAGTGGTACCACTCGGCCCGCACTGTTGGAAAGCCGTTTAGCGTTTCCCCGTAGCGTCCCATAGGTCATTGACCACGTCCTGTTGCGCGCGTGCCTCAAGAACAGGGGCCAATCGCTTGAGGGCCAGCTCCACGTAGCTCGAGTTCAGATCTACCCCAAGATAGGCCCGACCAAGTCTAGCGGCCGTAACCGCCGTGGTTCCGGCACCCGAAAACGGGTCGAGCACAAGACACGGCTCAATCCCTGCTTCGCACGTGCAGCCTGGCGCCGTTCGATGGCAAGGCGCTCCGCATTTGCAGCAACACCCTCGCTCACTCGTGCCCGCCTTGATGCAGAGGGAGGCAAGCTCTTCAGGCATCACGGCAAAGTGAGCACCCTTGTAGGGCTTGGGATTGATGTTCCAAACGGTGCGGCGATTGCGTAGCTCGTCTGCTGGCTTGCCAAGTGAAGTAGAGCGTCCGCAATCACCTCGCGTGATAGCGTACTTGTTGCCACCATTGGTCGAGTCAGCCCACGGTTTGTTGACGCTAGCAGGCTCCCGTACCGCATCTTGATCGTAGAAATAGTCTTGGCTCTTCGTGAGCAAGAAGACGTACTCGTGACTCTTGGTTGGGCGATCCGTGACCGACTCGGGCATGCAGTTACCCTTCGCCCAGATGATGTCCGACCGCAGATACCAGCCATCGTCGCGCAACGCGAAGGCAACCATCCAAGGAATGCCGACCAGGTCCTTTGACTTCAGCCCCGTGTTTCGCTTGGACCGGCCTATCGATGTGTCTTTGCCATGCACCCCAGCAGCATGCTTGCCGCTCGTACGCCCGCCCCACTTCCCATCGTTGGCGTAGCTGTCCCCGAGATTCAGCCACAACGTGCCGTCATGCCTGAGCGTGCGGCGAACGTCTCGTAGCACGTCAACGAGGCTTGTTACGTATTCCGTAGGGGTCGATTCAAGGCCAAGCTGCAGATCTTGCTTGATCGCGCCGCACTCGCACGATAGGCGATTGAGTCGGTTGCGACTCGCTGAATGCCCAGACTGCGCGCCCTGCGTTTGCTTGGGGCCATCCCAACGTTCTACCCCGTGCTGGCACTCAGGATCGCCGCCATGCCACGCCGCGGTGCCGTAGTCGCGAAGCCCAAAGTACGGCGGACTAGTCACACAGCATTGAACAGACCCATCCGGGATCCTGGCAAGCTGCTCTCTAGCATCCCCCACTAGGATCTGGTTTCGCATGCCAAGAGCTACACCAGGCATGCGATCGAATAGCGCTATTCACCGCGTGGCATCTGGCCGGAGCGCGAGCCCCTTTTCGGTTGCTCGGATCAATGTCTGAGGCTGCGCGCTCTCTAGATACTCAATCAGCCCGCGACGCAGCAACACTGCTTTGGCAGCCCCCGCTTGCTTGGCGCCGCAGCCCCCGTTCGTGCGCGTGAGGAAGCAGACCTTCCCAAGGAGAGCATAGGCTTGCTCTGAAAGGCCGCCACGTGACTCGTCCCCCGCGCCGGCCCGCTTGTCGTATGTGTAAGCCATTCAGATCTTAGCGCTTTGATAAATGGCTGACACAGGTTCGGATGAAGCTCTACTACCACGGCTCGCCAAAGCTCTTCAGCCAGTTTCGCGTCCAGCTGAGCAAGCGTGGCGCCGCTCTCTTCATCACCGACGACCCGGACAACGCCAAGAGCTACGGCAAGTACCTATACACGCTTGAGCTGGACGCCGGAACCAAGCTGTTCGACTACCGAGACCCATCCGAGGTCGATCGGCTCCGCGCCGTCGTAGAGGGCTATCTCGCCAAGCCCTCTACGACATACGGCAGTGGTCCCTCGTTCTACCCCTTCACATGGGAGCGAGTCCTTGAAGGGATCAAACGAGGTGCCTACAACGCCATGGCGCAACCGTTGGTGATCAAGGCTCTCAAGTCTCTCAAGTACGACGGGTACCAAGAGACCGAAAACGACTCTTGGTCCGGGGTCGAGCAGATCGCGATCCTAAACCCACGGCGCTTGACGATTCTCAAGGTCGAGGAATGGTCGGACCCTACGGCGGCGAGAGTCGCGAGTCGCTACCTCCGCTCAAGCCTTGCCCGGTAGCCTTGAACCTTCTTCAAGGTGCCAGCGAACATCTCCGCGGCCTTGATGTCGTTATACGAGTGAGCGACCTTCAGCTTGCACGAGCAGCACGGGGTGTACTGCGTGTCAAACGAGGCCACGATCCGCTTGAGCGCCTCTTCAAGCGCCGGCAGCTCGCGGGCGAGAGTCTCTTCCGCGGCCGGAGTCAAGCTATCGTGGCCCTTGGCGCTGGTCTGTCCCTGGTTACTGTCCGTCATTCGAACCTCCACTATGTCATGTGCGCGAGCGAGCCTCGCGTTGCAGACAAAGTGAGAATTCGACATCGGCAGGCTAGGTGGCCTCCTCAGCGCTCGCCTTGATCCCCTTGTAGATGTGGTCGCTTTCCAACTCGGCCAGGTACTCAACCATGGCCGCCCGGTTTTGGTTGCCCCACAGGGTGAGACTCCACTTCGCAGCCGCAAACGCAGCACAGAACTGCGAGATCATTTCGTTGATCTGATTGGTTGCCTTGCCTCTGGCTTCCCCAAAGATGGTGATGATCCTCTCCGCAAGTTCCGTGGACGGCACGTTCACGTTCACCGATGAATCGAACAGCTTCACCAGGTCCGGTGGCATCTCAGCGTCTAGCGTAACCGGTGGATGCACCCACCTCCAGTCCGTCCCCGGGCGCACAAGCTGTAGGTATTTGACCCGGTGGTCCTTGGGGGCCGTCTCGCCGAACACGACGGCGGGAAACGCACGGATCATCTCCTGTGCACTAGCGTCCTGCTCCTCCAGCTGCTTCTGAAAAGTGTGCAGCAGTTCGTCGGACCACTTTTCGATCGAATACTCGACCCCAGGCTGGAGCGTGCACGCAAGGCTGCCATCGTTCGTGAGTCGAACAAGCAGCTTCGCCGCCGTCACTATCCCGATCGTCTTGTGCATAAAGGCCGCTCGTTGGTCGCAATCACTGTTCTCCTGGAATGCCTGAGACGCGGCCTCAAAAATGCTGTCGAACAGCTCCTGCGGAGTGCTGCAATCGCGCGGGCCTTCGACCGTTGAGCGCTGTGTTCCCACGGCTTGCCGACGCTTCTTAGTCGCCGAGCCTGACTTACTTTTCTTCTTCTTCGCCACCTTTTACTCCGAGACGCTTCTGTGTGTACCTTGATTGCGCAGCCCCGCTAGCCAATGATCGCTATCTTGGGCTCCACCAAATACGCTTGGCGCTGGGCGAAACTTCAAGGCGTCGATGGATTCAGCTCAGCGGGTGTCCCCCCAAGGGGTATCCGCAGCCACAGCTGTCACACTGAGCACAGTCTGCGGTACATTGCGCCCCCACAGCAATGAACGGCGACCTCCGCGACACCATTGACGACCCGCCCATGTTCCTCGACAAGGAGGGCAAGCCGATTTCGCTGAAGTCATGGGTCGAGAAACGTGGCGACTATGCCTATCGCTGCGTCGCCGACGACCTGTTCGAGGGGATACGCGTGTTGACCCTGTGGATGGGCGCCGTGGGGTCGCAACTGGGAGTCGACAGGCCCCTGATCTTCGGTACGGTAGCCTTGCATGAAGGCAAGATGGTCAGTCGGTACCGCGAGCAAGAAACCGCCACCGAGGCCGATGCACTAGAGACGCACCACTTGCTGCTCGAACGTGTCAAGAAGGACCAGGCAAGCCCCTAGGACCGGCGTTTGGCTCTTTCGGTTTTGACCCTCTCGTAGACCTGAGCGCTCGCCACGTGGGGCAGTCAATCCAGAGTGCTCATCGGGTGAGCACCCACTCGCCAACACCGGGAAAGCGAGCCGCCCGTTTTGGGGCTCATGTATGCTCGCGCCCCCAAGGGGAAGGGTGAAACATGGATTTCCGCTTCATCAAGGCCAACCAAGACAGGCTAGATCTCATAACCAAGGGAGCGATCGATACCAACGGCCGCCTAGTGGTGCACCCGGCTGCGTTTTGGGAACAGTTCAGCACCGAGGAAATCGCGGTGTTTTGCGTGGTCCACGGGCTCTATTGCATCCCGACTCAAGAGCTAGTCGAGTGGCTAAAGCACGAGATCGGCACCCAACCCGCAATCGAGATCGGGTCCGGCAACGGAGTGCTGGCCAAGGCTCTAGGGATCCCCGCAACCGATAACAAGATGCAGGATCGGCCGGAGATCGTCGCCTCTTATGCCGCAGCGGGCCAAACAACTGTCAAGTACGGACCCAACGTGCTTCGCTTCACCGGTGAAGAAGCCGTGCGGGAATTCCAGCCAGAGGTCGTTGTGGCTGCCTGGGTAACCCATCGCTACAACGCCATGACTCCGGAGCGCGGCGGCAACACGCATGGCGTCGTCGAACAAGCCATCCTGGCGAACGTGAAACGCTACCTTTTCGTCGGCAACATGTCGGTGCACCGAGACAAGCCAATCCTGGAATTGACCCATCAAGAGTACTATTTCCCGTGGCTGGTCTCGCGAGCCTTCACCCCCAAAGAAAACTTCATCGGCGTGTGGGAGCCAGACGGCAGCTAGCCCGTGCTACCGTCAAGCATGCCAACCGATCCCGATAAGGCAGCCAATGAACGAGACGCGGCCATCTACGCCGAGATCCCGGTCGAGGCCGACGAGTTTTCGACAGATGAGCAACTGATCGACCTGGACGCCGATGGCTGGGAAGAATTCGCCGAGCAGCCCAGCCCAAGAGCCGGCTAATCGTCCTCACCGCTGTGGCTGGCCGGGAATAGCTCCTTGAGTGTGCACCCCTCTTCGATGCTCACCTTCACGTCGCCGTAGGCACCGACCGCGTAACCGTACGTCTGAGAAATGTCGGGCGCCGCTCCGACCCTAGAATGAGCAAACTCTTGTGCCTCGCTCAAGGTCTTGAATGACTGGCTCCTATTAATGCCGTCAAGGGTCTCTAGAAGCAGCGTGATCTCCCCCGGCACACTAAGACTCCGACCGTCCGCGGGCACTACGTGAACCCCCTTACATTCAAAGGCGCCGCAGCTCGTCTCGAATCGATCCCCCGAGCGCATCCCATCGTGACACTGAAAGAGGTCGTAGAGAGCCCGGAGCATATCCCGCGGACTCTTGCCCCCTACCATCACCATCGTGTCCGGCTCGTCCGCGTCGGCTAACCCAACGATGTAGTGCTCGCCGTCTCGCTCAGTCACTTGGTACGTGGCCATCGTCAAAGTGTGAATCCCGAGCCCCGCCCCGTCAACTAGCCAGCCAATCCAAGCCACGGGAAAGCCCTGTAGGAACCACCAGGGAAGCCAGTAACTAGTGTAGAGTCGCGCGCCAAATGCGGACTATGCGGGATGAAGCAATCGTAGCGGAAGCACGGGACCGGAAGGCAATGCAGCCCGTTACCTGGCGAGATGTTCTAGGCTTGGCTTCCACCCCTATTGTGTATGGGGGGATCGGCCTTGCTTTGCTTCTAACCGAGCCTCGTTGGGCAACGTGGCACTCCTGGCCCGTGCTCCTATGCTTTTTGTTCGCGTTAGGCGGCGCGAGCACCACGATCGGAGCCTACCGCGGCATGCTGAGAGGTTGGACAAAGGGGCAAGTCGATCCCTTTGTCAAAGTAGGGTGCTGGTTTTTCATCGCGCCAGTGGCTGTCTCATTGATCGTCAGCGTCGGAGAGTGTGCAAAGTCCATGTGAAGCCAACGCTGTACATGTAGCACCCGGGGCTGTACCGTGGCCCGTGCGTGTCTATCAAGAATCGAGCTAACCGTAAGCGCAAGCAGCGCGCCAAGCCGCCCCCAAAGATCAAGCTTCCGAGCAAGCGCTTGCTGCACGCCGCTACCGTACTCGACGTGCATTTCTTCCTGATACAGAACGGGACCCTCGTACGAGACGACACCATCGCCGAGCCCGGCTCAATCTTTTTGTGGTTCGACGATGGTCAGGTGGTGATCACTAAGGCGGACATGCCTGAAATGCTCCTGCGGATTCAGGCCAAGCTAGGGCTCACAGTCCCGGAGATCGAAAGCATTCTCTTGGAGCTTGCCGAGCAAGGGACCATTAGCTCACAGCCGTTCAAGTTAGACGAATCTGACGACGACGAATACGCCGAAGTCGGGTCGATGTGAGGAGGACGCGCCTGAATAGAGCCATGGCTTGGCGTCGTGACCTGGACCCGGTTAGACACGCCAACCTCTTGACCTCCGTCGAAGCCGTCATGGTCCAAATGGCTGAACCTGTCATGCCCTACAGCGAGATCGCGCCTGGCTCATTTTTGGTGGCCGGCAACACAATGTTTATCCATAGGGAAGCCCTCGCTGGGATGTTCCGAGTGCTGGCTCAAGCGTTTAGCCAAAGTGACGTGTTAGAGGCCCTGGGGGGCTTGGACGAAGAAGGCCGGATCAGTCCCTCCCACAAGGGAGCAAGAACCCTGGCCGCTATAGCTGGTCCGAGCGCAACCTTGACCCGACCCTGGGATTATTGATCGCAAACAAGAGAGGCTGCCGTGTCCATCAATAACCGAGCAAACCGTCAACGCAAACACAAGCGCAAGTCCATGACCCGGACCCGAATGGTCAATCCGCTCGCTGGCGACGGGGAGGAAGCCCAGCGTGGTCGTAGGGTTATCGCGGTCAGCTATCTGCTATACCAGCACGCAAAACCGGTAACCTCTGACACAGTGGTCAAACCCGGATCGCTCTTTCTCGACGGCGGCACAAAAGGGCAGCTGTTGGTCGATAAGGACCAGATCGCAGGTCTGCTTCGAGGCCTACATACCGAGGTTGGGTTCACACCAGAACAGATCTTCGATGCCTTATGGGCTTTGGACGAGCAACGCGTCATTGCGATGGCCGATGCCGCGGGCCTTCCTCAGCCCATAGCTGGTAGCAAACAAGGCTTTGAAAGCCTGATCTGAGCGAGAACCGGGATTGCCTTGGATCGCAGCTCAGTCGTCACCATCCAGGAGTGGCTGGCTGTGGTCTAGACCGAGGCACTCGCAACGTGGTTCAGGGGTGCCCGACTCGTGATTCCAGCCACGCAAGGGGCAATCGTCCTCGTGTACGCGAAGTGCTATCCAACGCTGTATTACGTTCTGTGGTTCCACGCAGGGCTCCATGTGGGTGAAGGTCCCCACGATGCTACAGCCTGGAAAGCCCACGGCTAGCCCTTGGACGCCTTGATCGCCGCGATCAAGGCCAGCATCGCCCCGTGAATCTCCGGGGTCACCTGCGAGCTGGAGACATGTCTTAGCAGGCCCTCTAGCTCGCGCTTGTTGTCAAACCACTCGCGAAAGGGCATCTCCCAAGGCTTCTCGTCGGACTGTTTCGCCATGTCCTATTGATGCACGGGGAAAAGCGCAGGTTCAAGCCTATCCTGACTCCCCGACACACGCTAAGCTCCAAGACCTACAAGTGAGGTGCTGAATGCCCGTGGATCCAAAAGCCGCTGCCGATGCTGTCGCCGCTGTAATGGCGGAAATAGACGAGCTTGATCAAGATGCCATGCACGGCTGCTCTGGCGTCTCTCAAGCCCTCGGGGAGCTGTCCAAGGCACTAGAGCATGTAGACAATAGCCTCGCTGAGAGGCTGTTCCAGCAAGCCGCAGATCTCGGCTACGGCTCTGTATCGGCCGGCTTTATCTTCCTACAAAGGACTTTGGGAGAGCTGAATTCACTAGAGACCCGTAAGGCCGTGATTGTGCAAGAGCTGGCCCGAAAGCTCCACTGTGCCTACGAGGACGTCGCCCCCTACGTGGATGCTGTCATGCAATCGATGCTGCCGCGCCCCGCGCAAGCGCCCATCGATGCTGTAGGGTTTCGTGCCAATAGAAAAAAGGATTAGGCACAAGCCGGCCCCAAAAAAGTCAAGCCTAGCGCTTCGCGACCGAGTAGGCTCCTGTCAACAAGGAGCCTACCATGGACCCTAGTACCGCTAGTGACGCTATCGCCGCCGTGCGCGATCAGATCGATGACCTCGATGAAGATACGATGAACTGCCTAAGCGGTATCCACGGATCCGTGAGGCAGATAACCAAGGCGTTGGTAGATCTGGACCTGCACCTAGATGAGAGGCAATTCCAACAAGCGAGCGATCTCGGAGCTGGCGTGGTCGTGTCTGGCTTCATTGCCCTCCAACGGCTATTGGGAGAGCTGACTAGCTTAGGTTGCCGTAAGACGCTGATTGTTGAGGATCTCACGAAGAAGCTCATGTGTAACCCCGAAGAGATCCTCCCCCTGGTGGATGCCTTGCTGGCTTCAGCGGAGCCAAGCCCGCCAGCGATGTACATGGACCCCGGCGAACATGCCCTGATACAGCAGCGGATTCTGGCGCCCAAACCTCCCGCGCTTCCCTGGCTAGCACTGGTTCGGACCGAAGACTAAGGCCCCGCAGTCGCGCCGCGCGAGCCCCCCGGTCCACGGTGGGAGCTAGCCAATGCAACACGTCAAAAATGACTAGTGAAAAGACGTTAAACACGTCAAAGCTGTCTATTGACGGTACGCCCAAAGGGGCGGTTAATACGCGCCATATGGCGCTTCCAGACCCCGCGGATCTAGAATGGGTTCCACTCCAACACGCTTGCGCGTGCGTCATGGACTGGGGGGTTCCGCTTGGTATGCGAGCGGTGTTTGACCAGTTCTTACCGAACATCGCCTCCCAACCGTGTCCCGTCCACAAATCCGATTCGCTGGTCGTGCCGCGGCCGCTTGCACCCGAAGAGATCCGGAGCTTGATCCCCGGAAAGCTTTGGTACCGCCTGGCTGCCACCGAGAAGCATCAGCAGGGGCGAGATAACCGAACCCTAGCGCTGCGTGGGAACCGCCAACACACAAGACGACGGCCAATGCGGCGCGTTGGGTTGATCTAAGACGTCAAACGTCCCGCTCCATGGAGGTGTTCGTGTCGAAACAAAACAGAGCAAACCATCTCAGTAAGCAGCCAGCAAAACTCAAGGCTCTATCGAGAACGCCTAGGCCCAATGCTTGCGACAGGGAAAACTACTATCGATCGCGTAGACTTGCCGCCGTTAACCTCACCCTGTCGCGGACGGCAAAACCGATGGCAGACGACGCGGCGGTCGAGCCCGGCTCAATCGTTGTTTTCGAAATACCGGGTAGGGCTGTCATACCAGCGAAGCTTGTTCCTGAGCTGTTCCAAGAACTGCGGGCTGTGCTAAGACTCAACCCATTCGAGATTGTGGACCTTCTCGATGAGTTGGATACACTCGGGTGCATTAGTGTGTCCCGTGCCGCCACAGTAGGTTCTCTAGATGGCGAACTCGCGGACCAGTTCGCCTGATTTATGATGGGGTAGGAGCACGTTTGCCCACCCGGTGAGAGGGCCGATCGAAACGTCCGATCGAGCCAGCGTGCACAAACGGGCCGTTGCACGGCAGGATCGCGAGTCCCATGGTCGGAAACGGGAGCGTTCCAATGCAGTACCAACGCATCACCATGCTAGCCGACCTGCGTGCCGCAATCGCCGCAGTCCAAGAATCCAATGCGTCGCCGGAGGCCTGTGTGCAATCGATGCGCGAGGCCCTCGACCGGCGTGCTAGATGCCACGAAGAATTCATCGAGCGCTTCGCAAAGGACTACTTCGGCACCGCTCCACCCAAGTATTGCGGCGAGCTGCGGGGAAGGATTGGAGCGCTCAATGAGGCCGTGCTCTTGGCTGCCGATGGCTTTGCCGGTCGGCGTTCCGACGTGTCGCGGGAAAGGCTAGACGAGATGCTCGTGGCGCTTGTCGGAGCAACCGAGCACTACGAAGAGGACATCGAGATGTGCTGCTGCATGGCGAGTGCGCGCTCCAAGTTGCCTCCTATGCCGCCACCTCTCCCGGAAACTTGGGAGGAGCCGCCCTGGAAGCGGAAAATCTACTCGTGACCCTTACGTCCGCTGTAGGTCGTGTGGCCTCACGAGTAGCGGCGCGCCTACATCACCCTTCCAGTACGGCTCAATCCACTGCCGGCGCCGCAAAGTATTGCCAACGCCGTGAGGTTGATTGCGCCAAAACCCGCGGACAAGCAACCGCACCGCAAGCCTAGAGCGAGCCCCGGTGACGAACGAGCGCACGTATTCGCGGCAGTCTACCGAGACAGGTCGACCAAGCTCGAAGATCCGATGCGGCGCCTCGCGTGGCCCCCCTGGCAAAGCATGGCCACGGCTGGTGTGCCCCTTGCCGATCTCTCGCACGTTCAATGGATCGCTGAATGCCAAGCAGAGGTTCAGCACAAGCCGACCAAGGCAAACTAAGACACGCTCATCTTGCTGTTCGAGCGCCTCCTGGTGATCCGAGAAAACCGCGGTAGGATTATCTAGATCGGCCGCCTTGGCGTCACGTAAGAACTGCGTTGAGCGCCACGGCATCGCAAGCAGCGTCTCAGCCGTAAACGCGTAGATGCTCCAATGCCCCGCGTGATGCGTGCACGCTAGATGGTCAACTGAGAGCTGCACACCGCTCGGATCCGGGATCGACAACAGACCGCTCGGTACCTTCACCAAGAACTGTGACCAAGGAGGCCGGATATCCCCGTCGTCGATTGGAGGCACCGAGGTGCACATCAAGGCCGCCGCGTATCGATGAGACATCTGGACGATAGGGAAGCAGAGGCGTGACCACTCAGCGGCCCAAGCGAAGATCCGCCGCTGATCATCGTTTTCTTCGGCTAGCTCTGGCTCGTCAGTGCGGATATCGAGCAAGTCGCCGTTTGGCACAAGCCGCACGCCTTGCAAGGCGTAGGTCAAACCGATGCGCTTGAGGCCGTCTAAAGAGGCCCACCATCGAGCATGCATCCGCCATGTATCGCATACCTCTGCCCGGCATTACAGGATAGGATCGCCCCCGCCATGGACAAGCAGTTCACTCGGTAACCAAGGAGACCGAATCCAAGTAGCCCTGCAGTGTCTTGGCTAGCTCAAGGACACGCTGGTAGAGCTGCACAAACTCTTGCGCCGCCTCGACGCCAAGCTGCGTAGCGTTGCTGCTGACAGCCACTCGGACCCGAAGCACGCGATCCTGAAAGTACGGGTCAATCGACAAGCTCACATTTGCCCGTTGCCCTGGTGGCTCGAACTCGACAGAAATGCCGCCCGAAGTGAAACCCGCCTTGCTCCGCGGCCCCGTGAGCCGGACCGCGTTGATCATATCGCAGCACCGCAACATCGCCGCGTCGAATGGGACCTTGTCCTGTCGATCTCCCGCCTTCAATGTTTGCCCTTCGCCTTGATGGTGTCTAGCACGGCTCGCGTAGCTCGCAGAAGCTCCGGGGTCACCTCCGGTGAGGCTGCATCTTTGACCTTGGCCGACTCAGCACCCATGGTCAGCATCGCCTGGAGCATCTCCGGGGTTAACTGATCGCGGGGAAAGTTAGCCAGGATCTCTCTCAGCTCACGGGTGAGGCCCTTCCACTCGTCGATCCTCTCAACCGTTTTCTGCGCGATCGTGTAGCGAAGCAGTAACTCGTTGAACCCCGCGGATCCCTTGGGCATGGTTGAGCTAGCCTATCCGAGTACCCTTGGCCGGGCAACCGCGGGTAGGGATTGTTCAGGCGTCACCGACAATATCGACGGGCAAGCTGCCAACCTTCTTCCGAGGTTGGACAGTCAAGCAACGCTTTTTCGACGGTCCGCCCCTCAGCCACGATATGCATCGAGGTGGGGTCGTAGATCCGGCAACGGCCATCAGGGATGAATGGGCCGGCGATTAGGTTACCCTCGTCAATGACGTATCCCTCAGCTTCCAGCCGTTCCTTGATCTCTAGTAAGTCCATTCGAGCGTCCCCGTAAGCCGGTGTGGGAATACCAGAGTTTCCTGGTTCATGAAGCCTCGTTGAGACATGACCAGAATAGGCTAATGTTGGCTCAGATTCTACCCACGGGAGAGCTGATGTCACGGACAACGAAGACCTTGGGAGCCTTGGCGGCCGCTGTTGCAATTGCCGGCGTGGGTTACTGGTGGCATTGGACCGGCGAGCCAGAGTACTCAATGCAGCGCATCGCTCAGGCCCTCGTGACTCACGATGTCACCGAGTTCCAACGCCTGGTCGACCTATCAAGTGTCGCCTCGCGCGCCGTCGACGATATCATGGGGAGCGATCTGGAGGAGTCTGGGCCGATGGGCCAGATGGTCAAGCCCACGCTCGTACAAGGGATCACCGATGCCATGAAGAAGGCGGTCGAACGCGGGGCTCCAAGTACCGACCGCACCCTCACAGGCAACGATCGCGTTCAAGGCCTCCTTCAACGCCTCGTCGACAACTTCGAAGGAGTGAAATACATCAAGAGGGAAGGGAAGATCGCTCACGTCGGGCTAAAGACCCGTGTGCCAAGGCTCGGCGTTGAACAGACGCTCGATGTGATGCTTCGCGAGATGGACCACTACTGGCAAGTCGCAGATATCTCTAATCTCAAGCAATACATGGCCGAGACTGAGATGATCGAGGCCGAGATGCTTGACGCAATCAACAAGGAGCGCTTATTCGCCGTCGCACTAGCGCAGAAAGAAAGCTGGGGCGAGGGCAACAAGCGCGTCGTGCGTATCCATGCCCAAGTCAAGAATAGCTACCGTACCGTTACTAACGCGCGGGGTGCCCTCATTCTTTCGACGGGAGGCCTGGAGTTGATCCGCTTAGCTATCAAGACCGACAAGCCATGGGAGAAGGGCGAAACGCGCGAGTGGACTTGGTATCCAGACGTCACCCCTGGGATCGATGAGCAGACGGAGTTTTTGGTTAAAGCGTCCGAGCTGAATGGCGTGCTCTCGATGTCCGAGATCGATGGGCAGGATGGAATCAGTTTGCGGGCACCGCGTCAGCCTTTGGACCCGAAAGAAGAGCAAGGCATTGAGGCTAACTTCCCCAAAGCACCATGACGGTTGGGGTGCCCCACGTCACCACTCGATCAGGTCCGCCTCGATCTCGACAGCTTCCCGCAAGATCTCCTGTGCCCACTGCTCCGCACAATCGACAGGGGATAGCCGCTTCGAAGGGTCCAGGTATCCGAGCAGCTGACTGGCCTTCTGCGGTAAGTGCCGGATCGCTAGCCGCACTCGCGCCAGCTCATGAGGCTCCATCGCTCGAACCAGCTGCCATCCAGCCGTGACATGCTTCGCGTGAAGGCCCTGCTCAGAGAGTGCGTGAGTCTTGGAGACCTGTTCCATGGGAACTAGGCTGCCATCGTCCCCCATGGCTGGTCAAGCGTTCAGCTGTTGGCGAGCAAGCGCGCTCACCAAAGATGATGCGCGCCCGCGCTTTCTATCTCGTCTTTGGGGTACTTCGAGACAATCGATAGGTACTTCGCAGCCCTCTCACCGGCAACTGCCGCTTTGACGAAATCGTGCTTTAGCACCGCCAGCCGCGCCTGCTCCAGGTAGCTGTTGGCTCGCCTTATATACGTTCGGATGTGTTCAGCTCGCTCCTCGACAGAGTCAGCGGCATGGCGGTTATCGTATGAGTCAGACATGGCGCCCCTAGGTTACTTACAGAGCCGGCCAATAAGTCAATCACCACCCTACAGCGGTGGAACGAGCCCTCGGATGTCTCAGCTGGTACCGTGAGTGAGCAATGATTGGTAATGCCGGATCTCCGCAGGTAGCCCCTTCGCCGGGCAACCAGCGGCGTGCGGGTGCCCCTCCACATCCCACCTGTCACCCTCGCCGCCGTACATGTCCACCTTGCCGCAAACTCGGCAGCTCTCCCCGTGGTCGGAAACCCGGCGACTAGCGTCCCACCTGTGCTGCAAGGTAAGGATCCGGCTTTCGAGACGTTCGCGAGTGGGGATGTGGTTTCGTTTCACGCGTCACCCTGGGCCAAATACGCTCGGGGAAGCCTGAGAGTTCAAGTTCATGCTTGGTCAAAACAGGTATCCTGACCTGGTGCCTCAAGTCAAGATTGCCCCATCAAGCTTGCATGACAGTAGTGAGCGTTGATAGATGGCCTGGTGACCGCCGCTAAGGAGGAACCGCCAACAGATCTCCGAGTGATAGGGGGACTCGTGGCGTCCGCTATCGGGCAATACCTCGGGCTAGGGTTGCTGTTCCCCGGATTCGCCGCCCTAGCGGTCTTCTGGGTGCTGAATAAACGCCGGGCCTTCTACCCATATACCGCGGCGATCAGCGTGTATTGGGGGCACGCTATTTGGATCCTCCTCGGCGTCATCTACACGCGGAACTACTCGGCCCTGTGGGACATCGCTGTGATCCTCGGTGGCACAATCTGGCTGGCACTACGGCCCGCCAAACTCGTCGCATATCTGATGATAGCGATCTCGCTTCTGATGCTGGGATATCACGCGGTGAATCTGGGTGAGGCTGACCAGGCAACCACCAAGGCGCACATCACTCACATCCTACTCGGCGTCGCAGCTCTATCCGCCTTGGTGTGGGGGCTCCGCAAACACCAACCAATGCCAACACCCGACGCTACAATCCCAGAGACGAGCGCCTTGGAACCAGGTGCCCGGAAATCAAGTGCCTGGAAACGCGTCGGGATCGCCGCGCTGGCCATGTGGTCGTGTATTTGCGTGCTGGCCGCCTTGAGCGCCACCGGGGATAACACCCTAGAAAAGCTCGCGTGGGGAGCCACCATTGGAGCCTTGCCATGGGGCTGTTGGTGGGTCCTTCGTGGGTTCGAGCACTGGAAACGTATCCTGGGTGGCTTCGCGGCGCTCATAGTGCTCCTGGCGATCGGCATCTATGGACTGATCCTGTTCCGGAAACACCAGGATGAAGCAGAGCGGCTTGCCAGCTACACTAGAGTCCCCACCGCACAGGTCGAGCTGGTGGACGCAAGACTCTCAGGTGCAACAAGCTCCCCAACCATCGTTTCCCGCGTGCGTAACCGAAATGACAAGCACACAGTCACGGGACTAGAACTGAGCGTGCGAGTCTACGATTGCCCCGTTGCCGATGAGAGGCTCCCTCTAGATCGCTGTGATATGGTCGCAGCCCCCCATGAGTCCGTGTATCTGCTGGTCCCCCCTCTACAGAGTAGGGA
>Ga0307503_10000104_pt1 | contig 44517 bp, 61 predicted proteins | sample 17_S_MG_FD_194514 | JGI IMG/M metagenome (GOLD analysis project Ga0307503, IMG submission 194514) | Soil microbial communities from Populus trichocarpa stands in riparian zone in the Pacific Northwest, United States - 17_S | ecosystem: Environmental > Terrestrial > Soil > Riparian zone > Trees... | reverse complement strand
GTAGGTGACACTAAACAAATGAGCCACGATTGGGTTATTGACACCAAGATGAAGTATAAGCCAAAAATAACGGAGCAAACATGAAAGAATTAACAGACAAGCTAATGGATGACATGATCACTATATTTAAGGAGGCAGACGCGGTACCCGTCGCTTGCACCGTCATAGACAAGGTACTGCGTTCATATTTCCATTGGCTCGACGATGCGCAACGCGAGAAGTCCCACCCCGCCGATGTTCGCAATGCGATGCTACACCTTATCAGTTGTATGATAATGGAGGCGTCGCAGCGCATGGGCGAAGTAACTCCAGAAGGCGATAGAGTACCGAAGGATCAATGGCTTGGATCTTTTGTTGTTGATCTAAGAGATGAGCTGATCGAGGAATTAAACCGAATTGAAGGAAAAAACACAAGCCACTAGCGCGGCCAGCCACCCGCACGGCACCCGTGCCCGTGGGTGGTACCGCCGTGACCCGGCGTACGATACGCGGTGCGGCGGGCGCAGCGGCACCCACTGCAGCACCACCCCGCGCTAGCGCCCACGGCGTACAGTACGCTTAATACGGGGAAGCGGAACATCCCGAACACCTGAAAGACGTCTTGACAGCCGCCCACGGCTGTGGTATACTGACAACCAGTTGCACGCCCCCCTGTGCAAACCTGCGGCGAGGATCAAGGACCGGCCAGTCCCCTCGCCGCAGTTATTTTCTTTAGGGGTGAGACGGGGGAATGATGGAATCCATAAAGGGAGGGTTCGCGCTCAACGAATCCGATGAACAACTAATAAACCAACAGCGATCAATAACCGCACAAATAAACAATAATTTTATTCAAGTAGGCGCTGTTTTCTTGCAAATGTCCGGCAAAAATCCTTTTGCTTCGGACTGGTACAAACGCAAATTCCGAGACACCAATCTTCAGGACTGGATTGATAACCCCGACATGCGGGTGCTCAATCTTGGTTTCAATCTACAGTTTGGCTGGCTCGATGTTGACATAGACGCAGAAGATGTACGTTACAACGCGTGTATCCTTAAAGCGTTCAAGTTCCTCGGGATCGACACTCGCTTTTCGTTTGGGCGATTGTCGCGCGGCATAGCTTCTCACATTATGGTTCAACTCAACGAAACTGATCTGAATAACTACGACCAGATGAAAGAGTTTGAACCCAAAGAATTCAAGCTAAACAGCAAGCGATTTAAGTGCGAGCTACGATCCATGGCTCCGCTTCCAGATAACGCGACGCTGAACACTGTGCGAGAATCCCGCCAAACCGTTATGCCCGGCTCGATTTATGCGCACAAGACACAGCACGGCGAACACGATGTATCGGTTTGGTATACCTCGAAAAGCCAAGCAGCAGCGCACATCAGTGAAATTGCAGCTACAACGTCGCGCAAAGTATCATTCTCCACCCTCATTACCGGCATCGCATTTGGGACGTTCTTATACATCATTCAGCCCCACTGGCAAGAAGGTGGACGCCAGAATTTGGCTATTAAAGTCGCTGGATGGCTTGCCCGATTGGTTCGAGAGTCCAAAGGAATTAATGAGAACGATGGTATATCCAAAGGAACATTCTGCCCGATTGGGTCAGAAGATACAGCCGAATCGATGCTGGAGTTTATCTGCGTCGAAATGAGCGACCCCGAGTTGTTCATGAGAAAGAGAGTATTCCGTGATGCGATCAAGAAACTCGATAACAATCCGGATGCACGTATTCCCGGATGGCCAAGTCTTGAGGGAGATGTTGGTGCCGAATCCATCATGGCCTTGCGAACCGTGTTTATGCCAGGGGTTGACGTGTCCCCACTTACCCAAATGGCGGACCGTTATATCTATGACGAAACCGACGACAAGTACATCGATCGTGATAGATTCTACACCCTCTCTGAATTTACACACGACGGAGCCGCACTCGACCGACGGCACCGAAACGACCTCATGGAAGTTGGAGGCAAGCTCAAACCTGTATTTAAATTATTTGAAACGTCACCGCTCCGACGACGCGTTGGCGGCAGAAATCTCTACCCTGATTTCCCACCCGGATCAATCTTCAGGATGACACGTTCCGGGGACGTTATCCCGGACGACCAAGACTCCGAAATGGGCACGCTAACTATGTTCAACACGTGGCGCGGCTGGCCCATTCTGCCTACCAAGAACCTAGATGACAAGCTGGCCGCCAAATGCATTTCTATGGTGGACCAGTTATTTGCTTATCTAAGTCAAGATAATCCAACCCAAGTAAGGTGGTTGAAACAATGGATAGCATGGACAGTCCAGAATCCTGGACAGAAGCAGCAAATAGCACCTGTTTTCGTGGGGGGACAGGGTGTCGGAAAATCTTTCTTCGGCAACATATTCTTGGAGCAGCTATTTCAGAACCAATGGGGTTCTGCATCGCCCAAAGTTTTGGAAGGCGCGTTCTCTGTCGAGCCGTTCATAAACAAAATGTTTGTGTTCATAGACGAGGCGAAGTTCCATACGGAATCAAGCACTGACGAAATTAAGAAACTGATCCGGTCTGACCGAATGGGCGGCGCAGAGAAGTTCCAGTCTTCGAAGACCCATAGAATTTTTGCCCGAGTTATATTTGCTTCCAATCGATTTGATATGAATATCGGACAGGCGAATACGCAGGACCGTGCGTTGTTCTATATGAAGACCTACGACAGGGACTTCATGAACAAGACCGAATCGGAATTCAGAATTTGGGCGATCACACTTAAGCCATTCTTTGACGAGTTCAACCAGTTTATTCGCCGCATGGATGTAAGGGAGCACTTCATGCACATATTCAACACCATGAAAGTGAACCGCCACGACGTTGAGAACGTCGCTATGTCGAGTGGCAGTGATTCTCACATCATGGAATCCAACATGTCTTACCCCAGGCGGGTGGCGAAATTCATCGTGGAGGAAGGTCGCATCTGGGAAGATCTAGACATATCAGCGCCGTTCACCGCAGCCGAATTTAATAAGCGGGTGATTGATGTTTGCAATTCGATGCATATAAAGCATGTCCAGCCTCGCTACGTGCTGGACGAATTTAACAGCGCGGGACTTCTCGAGCCGTGGGTAACTAATGGGGGCAGATTTCACCGATTTAAATACAAGATTGGGACACTAACTGATAAGATGAGCGAAGCAATCGGCGTGCCGCTAGAATCCCGATTTGTATTCACTGAGGATGACTTCGGTGTGAACGAATCCGAATTACTAGGAGCTAAGCTGTGGCGCGGAAACGTGAACAGTCGTTTCCGTATGTGATATGTTCAGGATACCTTGACAGGGATGCTGGTCTGTGGTAGGATGGGTGATCGTCAACCAAGAGGGAATACCGAAATGACCGACACGACCCAGACCACGGAAACCGAAGCACCTAAGAAGGGATCAATCGTCCCGTCTAAGTACGCCGGTCGTTATAAGAATGGCGGAGAAGATCCGCTCGCAATGTTCATCAAAGAGCAGTGCAACGCTGAGGGTTCATTCAGCTTCGACAAGTTCTTCGAACTGATGGCAGCCAACGGCATTGCGCAGGAAAAAGTCGACCACTACAAGGCACAAGTTGCTGAGAAGCGCCACGGTGCCGAAGGCCGTGCTCGCATGACATTGCGCAACATGCTCGCTACGTTCGTTCGCAAGAACGGCAAAGCAATCGGGCTAGACGGAAGCGAAGTGTCAATCGATCTGCCGAAGCCCGCCCTCACGGGTGCGGCGAAGTCAGCTGTTGACAAGTCTGCCGAAGCCAAGCCCGCTGTCGCTGCAGAGTAAGCCCTAAAGGTGCCCCCTCAAGGGTAAGATTACTCTGTAACGTCGAACGCCCCTGTTGACCCCCCAGTTCGCAGGGGCGTTCACGTATCGAAGGGATATCTTGACAGGGCCGCGCGGCTGTGGTATGATATCGATACGGCACGCTCCCGTGCCGGTTCAGCGAGCAACACATGGAAGATTCGACACTAAGCCTATTGAATAAAATCTGCGAGAATTTGGTATACATAACAGGGTCCGTAAGGGATCAGACCAGCGAGGCGATCGCCACCAACGACCCTGTTCAGGTGATCAAGCACTACGACAAGCTCCGTCAGGTAACGGCGCAAATCAAAGAAGCCCGCGAGGCCCTCGCCCAAATTGAGGAAAAGTTGTCCCGCGAGCAGGTGCCCGAAATAATGCGGGCGCACAATATTCGGACCACCACAATCGAAGGCGTAGGCCGGGTGTCCCTTGGGACGCGCTGGTCAGCAAGCATGCCTGACAAGCAGGCTGGGTTCGAATGGCTGCGCGGCAACAATCACGGCGGCGTAATCCAAGAGACGGTGAACGCCCAGACGCTCGGCGCTTTGGCTAAGGAGCTAAACGCAGAGGGTACCGAATTGCCAGCACCTACCTTCACAACGAACATCATGACGTACACATCGATCACAAAGGTGAAATAATGAACGACGTAACCAAAGCGAATAGCGGCGGCGTCCCCGCCCACTTGTCTCAATATGGTAAGCAACGGATTGGTAATATCGACTCGTCGGATCGTATTATTCCGCGCGTCAAGCTGATGCAGGCCATTTCGCCCGAACTACAGGAGTTTCCAGGTGCTAAAGCAGGTCAGTTCTGGCACACCGTGGCGCAAGAAAATCTCGGCCCTAACATCAAGGCTATCCCAATTATCATCCGCAAGTCCTATGTCCTTTGGGCACCACGGAATGATGATCGTGGTATACTTGCTCGGGCTATGGACGGGATTCATTGGGACCCTGCTGATGCTGAATTTACTGTAAAGCCCAAAGGCTCGGCTCAATCGGTAACTTACCGCACGGCGAAGACGGTAGCCGAAAGCGGCCTGGACCAGTTCGGGACCAGTATTCCGGGGGACTCCAATTCGGCACCTGCGGCGAGCCTCACGTATAACATGATGTGGTTCCTCGTGGACTATCCCGAACTATCGCCCTCGGTTATCATCAATACTCGGTCGAGCATCAAGCCGATGCAACAACTGCTAAGCCGCATTGATTCCAAGCCAGTGGCTCATTTTGCTCAGGTGTACGACATCAGTTCGGTGCAACAAAAGGGGGCTGAAGGCCCCTACTTTAACTTTGCCTACACCGGGGCTGGATTCGCCGATGAGAGTAGGGCGGCGATCACCAGCCAACTGTTCGAGCAATTCAGCAAGGGTAGTTGGGTCGCGAACGATGAAGCTGAGGACGAACCTGCAAGCGGCACTGCTCGTCCAATTGATGAAAAAGTAGCCGGTAAATTCTGATCCGGTGAATCCATAACCGGACAACTGCGGGGAGTGGCGCAAATGCGCTCCCCGCCTCTTTGGAGATTCATATGAGCGATCTTGTCGCCAACCTCAGAAGCTATGCCACCAAGTATGCAAACGACTACGGGTATTGTGTTGCTTCTGATCTGGATAAAGCTGCCGACCGCATCGAGGCGCTGGAGGCGGCGCTGCGGGAGCTATTGGAGTTACACGAGAGCGACCACCAAACCGATAATGATGCTGCCATCATTGATTTCATCCGCGCCGCCCTCGCATCGGAGCAAAAATGAAGCAATGTATCAATCCACAACTTGCGCTGGATCTTGTCCGGTGCCATTATAAACCAATTGCATTTGACACTGAAACAACGGGGCTAACGGTTAATGACAAAATTTGCGGGTACGTTATCACTAACGAAGATTACTCGATTTATATACCAGTTCGGCATGAAGGCGGAGGAAACATACCAGACGCGGACGGATTTGAACATGAGCTTGCGGGTGCTTTCAAGGATCGCAGCCGCATGTTGTTTAGGACCGTTGGCCATAATTTGGGTTTTGACCTCCGCATATGCCTTCGCCATGGTATCATACTCGAAGGTCCGCTCGAAGATACGATGATCAACGAGGCGATCATCAGCGATATTACTCAAGGGTACGGATTAGATGATTGTTGTATTAGGCGCAAGGTGACGCCAAAGAAGGGGGATGAATTATATGCTGAAATGGCCAGGAGATTTGGTGGCTTACCTGATCGAAAACAAATGGGCAGGTTTTGGAAGCTGGAAGGCGACCACCCTCTCGTCGTCGACTACGCCACAGGTGACGGTATTTCTACGCTTGAATTATGGAAGGTTCAGCAACATATTCTGGACCATGACGAGCTACGAAAGCCGTGGCAGCTCGAATGTGACCTACTTCCTTATGTCGCAAGAATCCACCACCGAGGACTAAAGATTGACCCTGATTACGCCAGCCGAGTAGGAGGCGAAATTGAAGAAGCCATCAAAGAGAAAAGTAAAGTCTTTGTTCCCGGCTTCAACGTCCGGTCGCCGAAAGCGGTTGAGCAACTATATCGAGTCAATGGGTACACCGACGACAAATTCGCTCGAACCGACGCCGGTGCCATTTCCTTCACCGAAAAGTGGCTCGAAACTAATGAAATCGGAGGCGCTATACTTGGAGTACGTCGCCTTGAGAAAGCGAGAGATAGCTTTATTGCTCCGCTTGTTGAAACACACAATATCAATGGAAGAGTACACCCAATTCTTAACCAGTCTAAGTCAGACGACTATGGAGTAGCCGGTGTCAGATTCTCGTGCAGTGAACCTAACCTTCAAGCGTTCCCAAAACGCAATATCGATGTCGGTAGAGTGGTTCGAAGGTTGGTCGTCCCTGATAGCGGATTCGTCATCGAGGAAGCTGATGCTAAGCAACAGGAACCTCGATTATTTACCCACTATTCGGGTGATCCCGCCCTTGTCGATGGATACCGATCAGGTACAATGGACATTCATGATAGAGCCTCCCAAGTCCTCGGATTAGATCGCGAGACAGCTAAGCGGATGGGTATGGGAATGCTCACAATGATGTCTCCACCGACGCTTGCGGGGCATATGCGATGGCCCTTAGAGCAGGCCAGAGACGCCCACAGGCGGTTCCTCACTGACGCGTTCCCAGCTATCAAGCTATTTCAGGACACCGCAGTGTCAGTATTCAAGAGGCGAGGATATGTCAAAACCCTACTTGGCCGACGAGCTTATCTGGATGATCCCAGATTCGCGTATCGTGCCGTATCTCGAATTATACAAAATGTCGGTGGAGAGCACCTCAAGATGTGCTTACTGCGGGCGTGCAAATACGAAGATGCATATCCCAACGATGTTCAGATCTTACTCACTATTCACGACAGTTTATTGTGGCAGCGTAACCCTAATCACGACCCCAAAGACCTCATAAGGAATATAGAACATGTGGCAGAAGAACTCCAAATTAGCGTCCCTATCCCATTTGGGTTGGGTTCGGGGCGGGATTGGGCACAAGCGAGCTACGGAGACAAGCTCGACCGTTACGAAGAGTGAGGCGGACGAATTTCATGAAAGAATAAAGGAGATTATGACTGAAACCGGAGAACCTTTCGGACCGTGCGTTAATATTTACATCAAGGAGAAATACGGCAAATGAGATACGCTGCTATACTTTTATTATTGTCCACCCCCGCTTTCGCTGTTGATGCTCCAAGTGAAGATATAAAGCGCGATGCATTAGTGCAGGCATACGAAGCAAATGGCAATTCAATGGTAGGTTGGGGCATTGATTTATCCACCCGATCTGTTAAGACTGATAAGATTCCAGTTATTAACGCGACCGAAAAGAACAAGCTAGACGCAGAGGCCGACGACGAATGTGAGCGTCACGGTAAGAAGAAAGTATATCGTAGAAAGAGTTGGCGCTGCAGCCGATAAACAATACTTGACAGGGACATGGGAGTGTGCTAAAATGCCATATCGGGACGGCGACCCTACGGTCGAAGTAGAGGCAAGCATCGAAGTGACCACAGCCAAAGCCTATCTTATACACCCCACGATGGGCGCTAAGAAGGAAGTATGGCTGCCGAAATCCCAGGTGGCTGGAATGAGCGACCTGACGGAAGACGGGATGCGGGTGTTCACCGTTACCGAATGGTGGTATAAACAGGCGGGGTTAGATGACAACGGAAGCTGAAATTAAACGGCGTATTGTCAGAGATATGCATGCAAGTGGACATTACGCGCGGCGAATCGAGGATCAATTCGCTGTGGGTACTTTCGACATGATACTAATCCCCTTGGCTATGCCGGTATTTATGGCCGAAATCAAAATGATTAGGGAGCACATATTCGGTCCGACGCCAAGACAACAGATTGAATTGGCACGTATTCACGACGCGGCTGGCAATGCTGGCCACGTTATTCCCGTAATGATAGGATGGAAGGATGGTGTTTACTATTTCCACAGACCAGTAGCCAGAATCCACCGGACGGATTGCTTCTCGGTAACGACGAGTGATATACCGTTCCACAAGCAACTGATCCAATACTACTTCTCAATCAAAGGATAACGCATGAATCCCAAGCTGAAAAATACTCCGCTCGAAGTTGCCGAATCCGTCCTGCTCGATGCCGCCAGCGCTGTTCGTCAGCGTCTGGAAGAGCACGGCCACACCGAGCGCTCCTTCAACATGATTGGCGAACTGTGGAGTAACTACATCACTCATGCTTACACGAGCCGTGACGAACTCCACCTGAAGGCTCACGACGTGGCCCAAATGATGACCCTCGTGAAGATCGCCCGCGCCACCTATGGCTATTCCATGGACAATTTCATCGACAGCGCGGGTTATACAGCGCTCGCCGCGATGCTAACGCCCGAACCGAAAGTAGATCCCAAGTCCCTCAAATTGAAAGACATGGTGACTACTATAATCCCGGTCAACAAACTTCCGGAGTAACGATGCAGCTATTCAAATTCAAGGGCGTTCATTGCGTTGTGGACGGCCAGTACGGCTCAACGGGAAAGGGGGCGTTGAGCGCGTACTTGGCTGAACAAGCGTTTAAGCAGAACAAAACCATCAATTTCGACGGATGCATTTACAGTGGCGGGCCAAATAGCGGGCATACTTGCTATTTCGGTGATAACAAGATCGTGCTAAAGCAATTACCTACCTTCAGCGTGTACTTGTCGATGCGCGGCATACATGTTCCGGTGTACTTGTCAGCCGGGGCAATTATTGATCGGGACATACTTAAAAAAGAAGCCGAAATGTACCCGCGCGTAAGTATATTTGTACACCCCAACGCCGCTATTGTGACGGATGAAGATCGTCAAGCTGAGCTACACGGCCCCATAGCAGAAGTAGCGGGCACGCGGAGTGGAACTGGTGCAGCGCTGGTCAAGAAAATTGAGCGGCATCCAAACGCTATCGCTAATAACTCGTTGGGACAAATTGCGCCCAATGTGGTAATTCAGAACCACCGACTCAAACCCGAGCGCAACGCTTATTTCATGGAGATATCGCAGGGGTTCAGCCTCGGGATCAATTCGCACTTTTACCCCAAGGTGACTAGCCGAGAGTGCACCGTAATGCAGGGGTTAGCCGATGCTAGAATCGCTCCAAGACATCTTGCATATACTTACATGGCAATCCGAACTTTTCCGATTCGTGTTGGGAATATTGATGGGTTTACTAGCGGGGATTGGTACTCAGACCAGCATGAAACTAATTGGGAGAGTATTGGCGTCCCGGAAGAACGGACGACGGTAACTGACCGAGTGCGAAGAGTAGCGTCATTCTCCCTCAATCAGTTCTACGATGCTTGCTATGCTAACGACCCCGACGTGGTGTTTATAAGCCACATGGATTACCTCCAACCGGAGGATCAGCTAGAGCTACTGGAGGAATTAAACGACGCAGTGCGCCACATTACAAAATCAGTATATTTCTTGGCCGGTTACGGTCCCAAAGTAACTGATATAGGAGAGCCACGTTGCATCTAATAATCAAAGTACCGCCATCGCTACAGAAATACGGCGATTTCCTGGAGGGGTTCCTTGAAGCTATGATGATAAAGCTAGACAAGAATAGCCATAAGGAAACCCCCACGACGCGAGATATTCCGGGCATCCTCGATTTGTTGCAGTTAGAGGTAGACGAGTTCGAGCTGCAGTTCAACGAAGACAAGCACGACGGCAATGTGCTAGTAGAACTAGCGGACGTAGCCAACTTTGCGTTTTTAGCCTACGTCGCGCTAAAATTACAGGATTTGGGCAATGGAAGATGACAAGGTAGTAATAGCAATCCAAATGCACATGGAGGACGTCAATTGGCTGACGGAAACATACGGCCCGAATTGGCACGAGAGATTGGAACAGCACATCCACCACGAAGTGACGCTGCGGAGGCAGGACAACGACGACCAATTGAAAATGAGGCAACCTTGGGACTACTAAATGTTCAAGAAGTGGCGCTCAAAGCATCATATCGAAGAGATGGATTTGCATACTACATGGAAATGGGCTTGGGGAAGACTCTTACCGCTTTGGTGGAGTTTACGTCCTTGGTCAAAGAAAAGGAAGTTACCCGATTGGTGGTGATTTGCCCCAATTCGTTCAAGGCCGGATGGGTAGATGAAATAAAGAAACACGGCATCGACGTTCACTCCCACATCTACGAATCCGGGAACGATTGGGCTAACGATCACTTCATGAACACCCAATTCACCCGACCCCCGGTACTTATCATCAACTATGAGGCGATACGCAAGGATGGAGTGCAACTATACGTCCGCAAATTCGTCGCCAACCGCAATGCAATGATCGTGCTGGATGAATCCATCCAAATCAAAACGTATAATAGTCAGCAAACGAAAGCAGCCCTCGCATTGGCTCACGTGTTCAAATACCGACGCATTCTGTCTGGCAAACCCGTAACCCAAGGGCCACATGATCTTTGGGCACAAATGCGATTTATAGGAGCCATCAATGAAAAATACTTCCCCTTCAAAACTACGTTCTGCAAGATGGGCGGATTCAAAGCCAAGAAGGTGGTGGGTACCCAAAACGAAGAGTTACTCGCGGCCAAAATTGAAAAATACATATTCCGGGCAGCTAAAAGTGATTGGACCGATCTCCCCCCAAAATTATACACTTCCAGACAATATCAACTTACCCTCAAACTCGACAACATGTACAAATCCATGGAAGACGATTTCGTTCTCTGGCTTAACGATGCGGAGAACGTAGCTGTCGACGCCTTCATAACCAAATATATTAAGCTAGCCCAAATCCAAAGTGGATTCATTATCAAGGAAAATGGCGATATTGAGGAATTGGTGCCGCCCGAGGCGAATCCACGATTTAATTTGGTGCGCGAGATTATCGAAGAGGCCAACGGCAAGGTAGTTGTGCCATACGTTCACCGCTACACGCTCAGTTTATTAGAGCGATCCCTCCATGACTATAACCCCGCTTGGATCAAAGGCGGTATGGAACCGGAGGAAATCCAAGCACAGAAAGACCGATTCAACGGTGACAGTAAGTGTCGAGTAATTCTTGTCCAATCCAGGGCCGGGAAATATGGCCATACTCTTCTTGGAGGCCCCGACGTAACCGATAAATGCAGCACAATGGTGTTTGCGGAAAACTCATACTCTCTGGACGACAGAAGTCAAATAGAAGATCGGATACATCGCCACGGTCAAATCGCAGACAGTTGCTTGTATATCGATCTTTGGGGGACCAAGCTGGACCACAAAATAACGATGGCGCTACAAGCCAAAGAGAACATAGCACAGGCAGTATTTTCATATTTTGGGATGCGGCGCTAATCTTCCTGTTGCGACAGCAATCCTACCTTTACCATATTGGCAATACGGGCCTTCTCCGCCTCCGATACCGGCCCTTTAAATTTGGGGACCTTGAACATAGTGCGGCGGAGGTTTTGGACTGCCTCTTCGGTGCCGCCTTGCGAAATACCTTTCAGAACTTTACCACCGGCTAACATCCCGCCACCAATAGCGGCTGCGGCCAATGGACTTCCAGTAGCCAAAGCGCCAATCCCAGCGCCGCCCGCCAACAATTTGTTGTTCAGGAACTCGCCAACTTCTCTGGATACGTTCGTGGCCGGATCACCTTCGTACACTTTCTTCATTAGGCTAGTCTGAGTTGGAGTAAATTCCTTAGGTTTAGCGTTTACCACTAACGATTTAAGTTTATCCTGTACTTGTTTTTGTGCTTGAGGACCAGAAGTACCCTGATTGGATTGATTTATAGCCGCCTCGATCTTCTGCACGTTAGTTGGAGCTTTCAAACCAGACGTGCTAAGAATACCAGTAGTTTTGGGTATATCGCTGGGCGAAAATGCTTTGACTATCCGATTGACGCCACTGCCGATGGCATGGCCGATCTGCCCACCGACGCCGCCCAGCGCCGCCCCCGTCGGGACGTCCTGATCGTGCGTCGCGGCGTTGACGCCCCCGTAGACCGCGCCCTCACCCCCCGCCGTCGTCGATCCGACGACCGTCCGTGCCAATGGCCCGCCGGCAGCCCACTTGATGGCCTTGGGGACGAGCGATGGTATGAACCGAGCCGCCGTACCAACATCCAAAGCGGTACCAGCCCAACCCATGCGATCGCGAGCCGCTGCTGTCTTCATTGATTGATCACCACCAGCCAAATAATCGGGTATTCCAGCGGCTACGGTATCTACACCGACCCGTGCAACGTCCTCTATAGCTTGGAACGGTCTTTGCCACGCTGGCGATGCTTCGATATCCTTAGCTTCTTTGGTGTTAAATTCTTTTTGGACATGCTCTTTGACCGACTTGATAGCTTCCTCAAGTGTCGGAGCATCGGTTCTATACGTATTCCCATCAGGACCGGTTACATCAAATGCCATGGTCGTTACCTCGGTACTGGCGTAACTTTATATTTGCTGCGACCAGACTTGTTGTGATAATCAGACTGTATTTCTTCTGTTCGTTTGGCCAAGGCTATGTCGAAATCCGCCTGGGTCTTATAGTCATTGGTGGCCAACAATTCCATGGCCGCTTTCGTGCGCGCCAATCCTCGCTTAAGCTGGTCGGTGTCTTGATACGCACGAAGGTCAGCGATAACCGATGATAGCATCTGATTTTCTTTTTCGGTAACTTGGCCAAGACCAGACGCCCCGGTGGCTGCAGCTTCTCTCATCTTCCTTAACTGTTCGAAGGCGACGTTGGAGTTGATGGAATTAACCGCCGCATCCAAGGAATCCCAGGACATACCGCCAATCGGAACACCACGGGCTAGCTTTGAACCAACACCGGATGCACCAATCTTGTCAACATACTTGAAAGCGTTGTCAATTGCGTTGCTAACGTTGCTGGCAGCGAATGCTTGGTTAGCCTTGGCTGTGGCTTCCTTCTTAGCCTTTTCTGATTTCTCCTCGGCCAACTTCGTAGCAGCCAGTGTGGATTCCTCTTCTGGACCTCCACCCGGTATTTTATACAGCTTAGGTTTGCCATCCGGACCAATTAGTGGCTTGCGATCGGGACCGCGTTCGTAGTCGTACCCTTTTTCCGGAGCCGGGAGTACAGTCCCATCTGCCGCAACATTAACATTGACGCCGGGCTGTTGCTTCAACTTAATTAGCTCTTCGTGAGTCATCGGGTCTAGACCACGCAACGCACGATCTGCATTAACTTGATGCAATTCTTCAGTAAGCGCCGGAATAGCGTCGCCAATTTTACGTGCCGGAGCAATTTCTTCAATCTTGCCGTCCCGCTTGTTGCGAAGAAACTGGCTGCCATCCGGTCGCTCGAACTTCTCAGTTTCAGGCGTCGGAGCGCCGCCAATCTTAGTGGCGACAGTTTCGCCAGTTCGCTTGTTAATGGCTGTAAGACCTCCCTCTGGAGTATCCCTGAATTCAAGCTCTGTTTTAAGACCAACGCCTTTATCACCAACCAATGCGCCCGTCCTAGAATTGCGCAGCTCCGGACCGTTAGGCCCATCAACCCACTGTGTCGGATCTGATTTCTCACCGCCGATGGTCGCAATAACTCTAGGCTTGCCGCTCGCTCTATCGTCGACCAAATGGACTTGACCAGTTTCAGCGTCGGTGATATGAGCCAAACTACGAGTAGCAAAATTAGTAAGAACCTCATCCAACTTGCCGCCCGCTTCCAATGCTTGGATATGAGCAGGAGACAAATTATATTGCTTCATAAGTGCCGGGAGAGCTTGCTTACGGATAATAGCGTTCTGTGCGGATTCTCTCTGTTTTTCGAAATTAATCATATCTTGGGCAGACAGCGACATTCCGCCAGCGCCGCCTCCATGCCCAGAAGCTGAAATCAACGCCGCACGATTAGTCGGGCTGTTGGACAATCCCGCCGCGATTAGCGAAAGACCAGAGTCCAACCGTTGCGCGTTCTGATTCTTCTCCATCAGCTTGATGTACATGTTAGCCAAATCGGGGGGAGACTGAGTAACAGTTGGAGCAGCTTTCGCTGGTTGTGGATTTGTAACCGGCGTTATCGCACCTGTTGGAGTAGAAGTCTCCGGGACCGGCGGAAGTGCCCGAGAAGCTGGTTCTGCAGGCATCTCGGCTCGCGCACCCATAACTGCTGCGTTTGGGTCTTGCCCACCCGTAAGTCTGCGAATGATGTCGCCAATATCAAAGTCCATTAGTATCTCCCCGCTAAAGTAAGACCACGAGGCTGCATCTTGCTCTTAAGCAACGTATCCATTAATTGAGCGGACAATTGACTAGGCGCATTCGGCTGCGTCGACATGGGTGTAATAGTCGCCGCACCAGTGTCTCCAGTCGGAGCTTTCGGCTTTAGTCCCTTGGCGACGTCATCCAAACCGCTCATCAGCTTTTCGTAGTTGCCGCCCTTTTCAAATGCCTTAGCTTCCTCGGGCGACGTAGGCAATCCAACTGTACCACCCCAGCCTTGAACGGGATTGGAAGCCAAAGTAAGACCGCCAGTTTGATTAGGCTCAACAGCCGGACGACTGAACGGAACGGCGTCAGCCCCGCCAGCGGGGAAGGCAGAGGGGGGTCTTACTGGCGGAGCAGCCGCAACAGTGGATGCAGGGGCAACCACTGGAGGTGTTACCCATTCGGCTGGGTTATCTATCTTGTTACTCGTTTGATTACCTAAAAGTTTGCCGTCAGGCCCCAAGCGAACAACATCAGATGGAGGTGGAACTATGGGTTGTGGCGGAACTACCGGGGGAGGAGCCGCCGTGGGTGTAATAGGCACCGTTTGCACCACATTGGGGGGAGGCGTGTCCAATGTTATTCCCCTGTTTTTCATAAACTGTAGACGGAATTCTTCGGGTGTCATGACAACACCTCCATAAGGTTGTTGATGTCGATGATCTTATATTTACCCGCCTTCTTGACAGCGGAGGGGAATTTCTTTTCAATGTCTTGCGCCATTGGTCCCACCACCTTCGGATATGTCTTTGGGTCATCCTTGTAGCGGTAAGAATACAACGGTATCTCACCGTCTGTTATTTTGGTGATGTCTGTTTTGGTTTTGCGATCCGACATGGCAGCCAAAGCTGGAAGTGCTTTGAGAACACCCAGCCCCGTTGTAGCCCAATCCATTGGAGTTTCTGTATTCGTAGTTTTGGTGCCGGTTTCGGTCTTGCCGTATGGCGACATGCCCAGCGAAGCGAGGAGAAGATTGAGCTTCTCGACTGGATAGTTTCGTGCCTCGTCGAACTTACCCATCGCGGCGTCGATAACCTTCTGCCTCGAGCCGGTTTCCGCCTGACCAGCACCGAGCAGGTTCAAAGCGTCGGCAGTACGAGATCCTTGTCGCGCGCCAGCGGTGCCAACTAACCCAGCAGCGGCAGCTTGTCGGCCGGTTCGATCTTGCAGAGCAGTGGTAGTGGCGAAATCAATACCTTGTTTGCGTAACTGCGCCGTTAGATCACCAATACCTCGGACACCTTCTCCTTGAGCAACACCTTGCTGAACAGCGAAACGAGATCCACCGAAAGCATTGGCTTTTTGGGCTTGATCTGATATGCCGGTCAACTGTTGCGTAAGTGCTGTATTAGCATTACGAATCGCGTTGTTCTCTACTTCGCTCGTGTACGGATTTAAAAATTGATTAATATCCAATGGGCCAGCGGTGCCTCTGTAGATATCGGCGGCGTCGTTATACATTCCAGTTTCGGAACCAGCCCCCTTTGATAGTATATCCTGACCTTGCGTGGTCAAGGCTGAAGGCGCGGCGACCCGCTCTCCTTCATATTGCTGCAGAGGCCGTCCAGCTACCTGCTTTGCAAAGTTATAGTTTTCCTCTGAGGCTTTTTCAACCCAAGCAGGAAGCTGTACTTTATTCGACTGCTGTGCGGTGGTTGTTGAAGTTGTGCCGCCCATGTTCTATATCCTTCGAGTAAACTGCACCTTGTTTCTTCCAACCCGGAAGGCGGTGATCCCACCAACCCTCCCGGCCAATTGCTGTGATAAGATCAGCGCCAATAGACTTCGCCCATTTTTCGACCTTACCTTCCAGCACCAACGAATCCTCTAAATTACCAATCACGAAAAGTATATTAACCGTCTTGCGACGTGGAAATTGATGTATTTGAGTAATTGCCATGGTGTCTTTGTAAGCGTGGCTTTGCATATCACCAGTATTTAATGCATGCTCAATATCTTCCAAATTATACAGGTTATTTGCCTGCCTCAACGCTCTCGCTACCTTGACAACCATGTGATCCGCAATAATCATGTACCAGATACCTTGGTTACTGTCAACGCCCCAGCGTCAGTTACCTTTACTTCGAATACCTTTAAGCTGGGCGAATATAACAACAACGATCGATTACCAGTTGTCGAACTAAGAACATCTTTGTCAGAACCTTCTTTTTCTCTAAGAAATTGCTCAAGAAATTTAGTTACATCGGGGTCTTGAAACTTAGGGACCTTCATCATTACCGGCCACCCCTTGGCTTGCTATCAAAGATGATTGGACCAATAGTGCTCCAATCCCTGTTGGCAATCATATCGATACGTAGCCGAACATCGCGGCCAGTTTCTCGGATATCCACCCAACCATGCTGGTTTACCGTGCGTTGTGCTGTATAGCGTTGTTTGCTGTAATTAGATCGATCATTATTCAACGCCAACGAGAAAGCCAACGCCGTACGATCGCCCATAATGTCTGGGTGTATCTTGCTAATAGTAATCCACCTCTCGCCACCAGCGATATTGAGCGTTTGGGATTCAAGATACGGCATAAATTGTGCTTCAGGGTATACAAACCCCGTCTCATGTTTCCAAACCTTATACCCATCCGACATCAACGGGTTACGATCATTGCCATACACAAAGCCACAAGTTCTTTTAAGAAATCCCGGCATCCAGACTCTAGACCTATAATCCAAGGCCACGTAACGACTGGTTTCAAGGCCATAAGCAATGTCTACCCAGAAGAACCATAGCTCACCGCGACTAGCAACATTTACCACATTGGACTCACGAACAGTCCTCGCAAAATCCATCCGATTTGTTACCGTATCCCAAATCGAACACGGAAGAATATCAGCAGCAGTCCCATTCCATAGCCAAAATCCCTCAACGGAAAACCATACAACACCGTCAGGAATAGCGGCAACAGACGAAGCAGATATGGGGGTTGGTATTCTACCTACCGGCCGAATACGATATATGTACGGAAGACCTATATAATCAACGACGTGCGTCATCGTCGGGGTAAACACTAAGATGCCCGCCGCTGACAATCTAGCTGCTACAATGGGCGATAACGGGTCTACCGTGTACATTCCGGCGGTATTAGTGATGCTGGCGAAGTTCCAATCGTTCAGATCTTCCTGACTGCACCAACCAAAATCACCATAATTGCCGCCCATGCCAAACAGCATAACATGGCGTTCAGGAGTAACTATGAACTGTCGATTGGTTATTGGAGCACCAGTTACTGCGACTAACTTGCTGGATGGTGTAGTTGGACTCCATCGGTACAACTTACCCTCGTAACTCCACATAACCAGCAGATCTTGGCCCCAATTATTGAGTGTCCAAGCGGCAGAGAATTTTTGAAGAGTTGACACGGCACCTGGGACATCGACGCCGTAATTATTTTTACCATAGTCTAGTTCGCCGTAGCCAGCGTTAAGACCGGCTGGCGCGGGTATTCCGCCCACTGGTGTAACATCCGTCAACGAATTGCCCGACTCCACGTAACAGTGCTGTTCACACAGATAAGCAGTCCAAATAATGCCATTCAATGCTACCCAGCGGTGCATTTCTCGAACACGGGAGGCAAATGGCCCACCAGACAATACTACTTGCTCCCACCCGCCCATGGGCTTTAATGTATTGCCATCATCCCAACGTATAAGATTACCATCACGCCAGTTGCTGATCTTGGCTGATCTTGACAGGAGGGTTGTTACCCCGGCTGGGAATTCAATAGCTGGCATGTTACCCCAACTTTATTTGAGCATTGAGACAAATTGTGGGCTGCGCATTGGGATGCCAACTAGACCCACCTTGAGCATCAGAAGCGATGGTGCCGCTAACGCCGTGACCATGATTAAGATCAGTACTAGTTGTAGCCGTAGCCGTTTGGCTGGCCCAACCGAACGGACCACCGCCACCCGCGCCCAATCCAGTTAACTTGTCGAAGTTATGTCCGTGAGGCCAAGCACCTATCGCAGCTGCCGAGCCGCTGCAAGATCCGCCGTGAGAATGCGATATGCTTTGCACCAGCGTTAGATAGTGGTAATCCAAGCCGCCCGCTGCGCCCAACGCCGCCCCATTAAATGCGGTAACCATTCTATTTGTACCAGTGTCTATCATCGCAATGGTACGGCCACGACAGTCGGGAAGAAGTAAATTGGTAGCATCGCCGCCGTATTGAAGACCAATGCGAGCATTCAAAAATGGATTTGCTGCTCTGTTTACTGCTTGCCCTTGACATAGCGCATAACCAGTATCAGCAGATGCGGCGGCGGTATAAGCAACAGTTCCTGGAGGAACACCAAAAAACGATATAACGCCGCTAGGCAATATAAAATATACATTACCAGCGCTATCCGCGTAAATAGTAAGAGAACCCGCAGGCGGAGCAGCCGGAGCAGCCCCGCTAAATGGTATATTTATTTTTGGTATCGTAACATTGCCACTTTGTCGATTGATGACAAGCGGATCATCAATTCTAAGGGTATCATTGCCGTAACGCGTGATTATAAAATGACCAGCCGTGCTCGCCGGATTATCATCGCCAGTAGTAACTGTCCATTGAATAGATTGCCGCACCATCTTGGCTTCTATGATGTCGGCATTGCCGTTCCACTTAGTGCCCCAAGTGTTGTTGGACGCACCAATTTCCGGCTTGGTTAAGCCTAGCTTTGGGGTTACTGTATCAGCCATGATTTACCTCAATCTCGGAACACCGTCGCCCAGAATACCAGCGAATTGCAGCAGTAGAACTATGACAATCAGTACCCCAACCACCATCAACGCCACTTTGGCTACTCGTCGAAATGGGTCTTGTAATGGCACGTTGTCGATAAGGTAATTCAATAGCCAAAGGACAAGTCCGATTACGATCAGGTATATTACTAGATATATTAAGCTCTGGATCATATCTCGTCCTCCGGGACATCAACCGCCTGCGGCATTGCTTCCTTAGGCGGTTTGGGGTCTGCCTTCCCATCATAGTCCAAATCGGGGATACCCTGATAAAGCAAGCTTTCGGATGCCCGCCTGCGAACTAATCCGGGGAGGACTTTTCCTCCTCCTTTGTTCCACTTCGGGAATTCCTTAGCCGCTCCAGCGTGATCTCCTGCGTTGACTTTTTTGAGGAGAGTTGATTTAGCAAGGTTTCCCTCTCCACAATTGTAGCAGAATGACACCAACGCATCGTACTGATGAGCAGTGAGAGGCACCTTGACCAGCCGACGTACAGCGTTTTCAAAACCGACCATATCTTCCGCAAATGCTTCATCGCATTCCTCGCGGGTCCATCGAGAAGTTGCATCGAATTTACGCCCGTGATGATTGGTGTGGCCGTGACCAATTGTCAGCACATTTGCAGGACACTTGTATGCCTTATAGTGGCTGCCATCTTTCTTAAGACAACCCTCGAAATGATGGATCAGATTCGCGCCTGCTTTGGTCAATTTGCGATCTTCATTCATCTCACCCTCCTGAAGTAAAGCTCCCGCAACAACGCATCCCGCGTCGCCGTCGGTTCAGTCGCTAGGCGGGTTAGCACTTCCTTGTATCGATCCTTCCAAATTACTTGTGCCATTTCATGAGAAAATATCAACGTGTCCGCGCTCGAAATTTCGATTGGCAATGCTTCGCCGGAACGAACGGCCATGATGTGGTGTCCAGCTACAACCATTGTCACATCGTCGTAGGCTTCACGCAGCATTGCTTCAAACAAATCCAAATTGTCAGTATTACGCTTTGTTTCTTTATCAACAACGCCCAGCGCTACTCTTTCGGCTTCCACTTCGCCAAATAGCTTTAGCGTTTGTTCTAGGCGTTCAGTTTTCATTTAGTGATACTCTTGCCGAAATCACGCAACAGAAGTTCACGAACACGCGCAATGGTATCTTCGTTTTTCTCAATTTGACTTTCGAGCACGGCGATCTTCAGTTTCATTTCGTCCATGCGACCTACCGTGTAAGCCGCGCCGCGTTCCTCCATGATCGTGACGCGGGTTTCGAGCTTGACCATGTAGGCGAGACCGCTAGCCGCGAACGCCCCAATCGCAATCACCTGCGCGATCAGGAAGTAGATCAGCGTCGAATTTTCCTTGAACCATGATTTAGCTTCTTCGACCATTACACCCAAGCACTCCCGTTCCATGTTTTAACGGGCTTCTGCATCCATGCACTTCCGGCCCACACTTTCGCTGGCTTGTCCACCCAACCTGTCCCACCCCACACATTTACTCCACTTACAGCATGATATACCAAATTCACCGGAATACCATTGAGTACGAGCGAACCCTTCGCCGCACCCACGACAGCGCCACGGCGCAACAACGCCGTTTGCCCATTCAATAGGAATGAGCCCTTGACGGCTGCCATAACATGCGCGTAACGCAGCGTTGCTGGCAACCCATTGAGCACCAACGCTCCGCTCGCCGACGCGCCCAAGCGAGCGGAGCGCAACCCGGTCGCTGTTCCAGCGAGCGTTACTGTTCCCACACTCGCCGTCATCTTCCGCGCGGCGCGCAATACCGTAGGCGAACCAGCGAGCGTAACGGCACCTGTCGCCGCAGACAGCGTGTAGCTAATTGCAAGCGACTCGTTCATCCACGATTTAAAAGAGCTTACCGAAGATAATGTCTGCGTAAACATCGCCGTCTGGGTTCGAACCGTGGCCTGCGTGTTCGATAGCAACCCATAAAACGACAGCGGCACGTCGCCAGAACCTGCTAAGAACGAAGTATCAAATCCTCCTATTCCTGTTGCCGGATTAGCCGTTCCAGAATTATTCCAGACTCCATTATTCTTGCGCGCCCAAAACAGATTGCCGCCACTGTCATATGCTATCGAAATGACATCGTTGTTGGCGAGCGATCCGATAGCCGTCTGGAAAACATTATTGATTTTTATGTTACCAGCGCCGTCAACAATCGCGCCTCCGGTCAAATCCAGAGCTATTCGACTCATACCGCAAGCCCAATCGCTACTACCACGAACATCACACACGAACTCGGCGTACCATTTCCCGGCAGTCGCATAAAGACGCTTCTGCGTCGACTTAGCGCCTTGACCGGCTGTCGTTGTCGCCCGTGCCGTCCGATCACCATTCGATAGCGTTACCGTCGCCGATTTGTTAGTCTTATCCCACGCATTTGCAATTGGCCCCGTCTGGGTATAGGTAAGTGTGACTGCCACACCGTTCAGAACAATCGCACCAGTCGCCGACGCCCCGACATTCGTCCGTCGGAACCCTACCGGCACCCCATTAAGTAAGAATGCTCCAACAGTCGTGACAAGTTTTCGTCCAACAGCTAATCCCGTTGGCGAGCCATTTAGCAGGAACGTCCCAACTGTATTAACTTCCGCGTAATTACGCTTTAGTATTACTGTCTGCCCATTGAGCGTAAACGCACCCGCCGTGACAACGACACGATGATCGTACCGCAGCGTTGCTGCAACACCGTTTAGCGCATATGCTCCAGTAACTGCCTTTAGGACATCCGTGCGACGGAACGTGACAGCCACGCCGCCTAGCGTAATCGCTCCTACAGTTGCCGGCAACACTTTCGCCGGATTATTTGAGAATATAAGGTTTGCGGCCAACCCATTTAGTACGAACGACCCAGCCGTGACCGGCATAACTCTTGTATAGCGGAACGCCACACTCTGTCCATTGAACGTAAACGCACCCTTCGTCACAGGCAATACACGTGCCGTTCGCAACGCTGTAGCAATGCCACTCAGAATTAACGATCCAACCGACACCGGCAGAACATGATTGTATCGCAGTATCGTAGCAACGCCACCAAGCGTAACTGTTCCGGCAGCAATCGGGAATTTTCGAGCATACACGAGCCGCGTAACTGGACCGGCCAACGTTACTGTTCCGGTCGACGCAAGTATTGATTTAGCTGATCCGTATACCAACGATACTGGTTGACCATTTAGCGTAAACGCGCCAGTGAGCGCCCCGACAACATGGCCATAACGCAGCGTGACCGGAACACCCGTAAGTGTGAAGGCACCTGCAACCGCCGTCAGCTTATGACCGTATAGTGTTCCCGTCGCAACGCCCGTCAGCAACAACGAGCCCTTCACAGCAGGCATGGTGCGAATGGCTCGAAGTGCCGTTGCCACACCACCGAGCGTAATAGTTCCTACGGTGTGCGGGACAATATAAGTACGCTTCAGCGTAACCGTTTGACCGTTCAGCGTAATCGCACCGACAGTCGTCGGCATCGTATAGTGCGTAAGCGCCGTCGTGCGCGACAACGTGACGTCAATGCCAGTCAACGTGTATGGTGTTACAGTAGCCCGAACGAATCGCGCGGCGCGTAATCCAGTAACAACGCCTCCAAGCGCTATATTCCCAACAGTTATTGGGAATTTCCGTCCGTACCCCAGTTTTGTTGCGACACCTCCTAGCGTAATCGTACCCGTCAGGGCCGCCATTCGCCTCAAACCGCCCGCTACACTTCCAGCAAGCGCATATGTCGTAACAGTAGCCCGCACAAATCGCGCTGCGCGTAATCCAGTAACAACGCCACCTAATACAACCGCGCCAACTGTAATTGACAACTTACGAGTGGCAATTAGTCCTGTCGTCACGCCGCCAAGAACAACTGTCCCGGTCGCTGCTGGCATCGTATAGTGAGTGACCGCGACGCCCTTAGTCAGAACAACGTCGATACCTGCGAGCACAATCGCGCCGACATCGACATTGAAATCGCGGGAGCGCGCCAGCTTGTTAGCCGGACCCGCAAGCACAATCGCACCAGTCGCAGCGGGCATCGTGTAGTTCGTGACGCTGACAAGCGACTCGCCCATCCACGACGTATAGCCGGATGGCTTATTAGCTACCGTTAGATCCGCAGCCCTCGTTCGGAGCGTAACGGCTTCACTAGTCGTATCGAAATTCACTGCAAGCGCCAGTGGCACCGCCGCAATCGCCGACGCATCCGCCCCGTTAACTCCAGTACTCGGATTAACCGTCGAGTTATCATTCCAGTTGCCGGTATTTAAGCGGACATAGAGTTTCTCTGCACCAGTATCCCACGCATAACAAATGACATCGCCTGTAGTCGCCGTGAACAAACCCGAGCCAGCAGGAGTCGTACCGATACTAAGATTTCCATTATAAGAAACGGAAAAACTGTCAGTCGAAGCGCCGCTAAGATTCTCCGTAAGAGCACGGGCACCGAAATTAGGCGTACCACCAACGAGCACATATTCCCAATAATACTTTCCCGCCGTCTCATTCGTGCGCGTCTGATACGAACGCACGCCACCAACAGTCCCACTATTGGCCGTCGCCGTTCTGTCACTATTCGTCAAATCCACATTCACCGATTTGTCGTTGACATTCCACGCATCCGCCGTCGGTTGCGGGATCGAATATTCGTTATACCTCAGCGTACCATTATCGTTAACGATGTACGGAAAGACTACGCTGGTGCCGCGCGTGTAGCACAACTGATTCATCGACAAGTTAGCGTCGGCTAGTGCAACAGTACCCGTGAAAACATTAATTCCTGTAGTCCATGTCGCGCCTTTATCCGGCGATGTAGTAATGTAAAGATCGCTATCCGCACTTCCTCGATACAGCGCATAAAAAACGCCGCCAGTGTCACCTATGCGAACAGGTTGACCAGTCGCAACACCGACAGTCGTGACCGTCGGGTTATCCGCACTACTCCAACGAGCCGCATGGGACGCACCTATGCCCACAAATCGAACGGTAGGTCCCGCATCAATGAACGTCGCTATATCCTGTAATAACCCCGCACCCGTGGACGCCGCCGTGCCCAATACGTTCGCACTGGTCAGATGGCGTTGCTGCGTGTTGGAGGAATTGTACCAAAGGAAATGCAGTCGATCCGACGCGCCCAACACCACCATAGGCGAGAAAGTATTGACGCCCGTCGCGGACACCGCCACGCCAGCGGCCCACGTCGCAACCCCCGTGCGTCGTCGATACGCTGTCTGCGAGAACGTCGAAATCCTCGCCGCACTATAATGAACGACCACTTCGGCGGTCGAGCGTACCACAATCGAAGTCATATACGAGTTGGCGGCGGTACTGGTCGTTGTGTTCAGCGCCGAGTTGATCGTCTCGGCTGTGACGAACGTATCTGTCGAGCAATCAAACGTCTGATACTTATGGTTGATGCTGGTCGTCGAGCCATCCGTAATTACCATGTGGATGACGTTGCCGACTTGATACGAACTGATGAATTGGATCGCCGTCGTGAACCCGGTCTTGGTCGCGATACTAGTCCAAGCCGCACTTTCGGTTCCCGTGGATAAACGTAAAGTGTAATCAGGGGTAGTAGCGTCTGTTGTCCAAGCTCCACTTACATATACACTTCCTTTTCCTCCAGCATAAACATCACCAGTCCCACCATACCAAGACACAACATTCGTATTACTGAGTGCTCCGCTTCGTGAAACCACAAGGCAATATTTAGTAGCAGCACTCAATGCAACAGGCGTAGTCCAAGTTATTGTATTAATTGAATTGGTAGTAGGTACACTAGATGCTGCTATCAACCCCTGCCCAAGACTTGAACCGGTTGGAAAATCACTAGCATCAGCCAAATAAATATCCGCAAGAATGTTATCTGTTGGCGAACCAGTTTTGGCACCGGAAAATGTGAAGGACTTTAGGCTTACCGCTCCTATCGTCGTAAATGTTTGCGCTGCCTTTTCGTTTGCTGCACTAAAACCTATAGCCCTTCCAGCATTTGTAGAAGCCTTGGTGTCAACAATTACTAACGAATCTTCCGGATCGGTAGACTTGTACGCCTGCAACGTCGTCGAGGTGGCGCTGCTGCGACCGATGAAATAATAAGCGTCGGTGAGGGTCACCCCATAAACAGCAAAGCCAAGGTCGTTAGTTGACGACGCAGTATAGGTCGTCCCGTTATAATTCACCATGTTGCCCCCGGCGTAGGGGGACGAACCTTGGCCTGTTATGTTGTAATAATTTGTAGCGTTTAAGCCGGTACTGCGCGCTGGCATCAGTGCATATTTGGTAGATGCAGAAAGCGCGACCGGCGTTGCGAACGTAAATGTTGTCGGGCTGTTTAAGCCAGTAAGCGCCGTAGATCCAAGTGTAGAACCGACAACAATATTTGAAGTACCCAGCGCACTTCCAGTCGGAAGCCCGCTGCCATCAGTAGCGTAAATACTTACAGTCAGGTTGTCGGTAGGGGATGCAGTTTTCCATATGGAAAGACGGACAGACGAAACCAATGTCGCGGTGGTCGTTGTAAAGGTCTGACCCCTGCTGGCCCAACCACTAGCAGTATCCCCCCACGTCAATCCTGCAGAGGCGGACGTGTTGGTCGTATAAAGCGTTTCCGCTCCAACAACACTAGCCTTGAACGGCCCAACCGACGCGACCGCCGTTGCGATTCCGGTGATTGTTACCGGGAGGGCCATTCAACTGTCCTTACGTCAGCGTCAACACGCCGTTGGCGGCGTCGAAGTCGACCGTGAACGTTTCGGTGTCATTCAACGTGATACTCGACCCATAGTCGTAATACCCGATCACTTTATCGGTCGCACTCGAATTATACAGAATTACATACCTAAATGGACCTATGCCACCCGCAGTGGCCGTGAATACACTATCTACGAGTATCAATTTAAAAACACCGCTCGTAGTCGTCGAACTGGTCTTTGACACCGTGTTGCCGGTTGCGGTGTAGCCGTTCGCCGCCGCAGGCGCGGGCGCAACTGTCGTATTCCACACCGTATCACTCGCCTGCGTCGGAGCAGTATTAGTGAGCGCCGCCTTATAAGTGCAGGTTTGTAGGTTGTGTCCGGCCTTCGACAGCTCGTCGATGAACGTAAAATATTTATTAAAGGCTACCATGTTCGTCTCCTAGTTTGTGTCAATCCAGACGTCATTGACGGCTGGACTAGAAGGTGCCGTCGTACCCACAGTAATCGTTGGAATCCTAACCCACGTGTTATTTTCCCGCCCATACGTAGTTGAATCTACAGGAGCCTCAGTGACCGGGTTACTTACACTAGCGCTCTCTCGCACTACAATGACGCGCGCAGCCGTAAGTGCATTTCCTCCACTCAACCTTGTGACCGGCATCGTCGCGTAAGTACCATTATCTGTATATGCCGCATCAAGACGGAACAATTGCCACTTCGCGGAATCATCCCGATCCTGGACATAAAACGTGTCGCCAATCGTAACTTTTTGGAGAAAATAATTTTTCAAATCAATCGAATCGAAGTTCGTATAATTCAGCCATATCGTAGTGATGCTAGTCATCGTCGTGCTGTTAAACCTAAGCGAACCGCTCGCTGGAGGCGCACTTGTAGTTGCATTGTACTGATAGTTATTAATAATCCCGCCGCCACCAATAGCGGCTTCAAGCCACCCGTTATTTTTCCTTACATACTGCTTTCCATCATTTGGTGCATCACCAAAATGTTCACTCGCCACATAATTAACAAGCGCGTTATGATCAATTACATTACTAAGACCAGCAGCAGTATAACCGCTATCTTTTATTATTTTACCGCTAGAACCATTAAATAAAACAACATTATTAGCGCCTGCTACATTAGGGCCGATAACATCACCATCCGGAGAAGAACCAAACGCGCTGTCGAGAATATCAAAATTTCCGTTTAACTTCTCGCCCCAGGTATCATCAGAAGCACCGACGTCGGGTTTAATTAAGCCTAGAACGGGGGTGGATGCATCAGCCATTATGCCCTCGGTATCCAATTATCAATTATTGGTGCCACTGGAACCCAAGTATCCAAAAGAACTGTCTCTGGTACCCAATTATCTGTTAATAGCGAAACTGGAGTCCAAATCTCCGGCGGAATCACCCCTGGAACTGGAATCCAGTTGTCAGGCGGCGGATCAATCGGTATCCATACTACGCTCTCACTTAAGTCAAAAGTGCCTCGGCCATACTTCCCTCGACCGTATTTCCTACCCAAAGGTCTTCCGCCTTGTCTGCACCAACACAGAACCGCTAGCCATATCGATCTTGTGCTGTGTATTCATAGCATTCACCATCCTAACTACTTCTTGATCCCACACGGCACTCCGTTGATCTTCAATGGCATATAATGACGCGATGTGGAGAATCTTCAGGGTGTACACTGTCAATGCGTACACATTCGGCCAATTGTTAGCGTCATTCGTAAGTGGCGGGATATTTTGATAATAAGCTAATTCTAACTGAAGTGGCTCATCAACTGAGATGTCGCCAACAACAATATGATTACCCAATATACAATAACGGCGATGACGAGAATCATAAGGAAGGGTCGGGGGATCATCGAATTCCGGATTAAAAAATTGATCTGGAGTCTGGTAGCGCAACAAACCACCCTCGGGGAGGTAGCGAATTAAACGAATTTCTTGCCAATCCAAAGGAAGCAACGCTTTGCCCAAACTGAGCACCGAAGTATCTATCTGAATCATGTGCTTAACGCGGAGGGCCGTGGATAAATATTCTTCTGCCATCCGAATCCACCCGGTAACAACCGCATCGGGATAAACATCTTCGCCGATGGCCAACCAACCTCTGATTTCCGTGCACTTGTCGGTGAGAAATGTGCCCATTATCTACCCACCCGTCCTTGCCATATACGAAATGCCCGGTTGTCTGGATCATCGAGCCATTTGGCCCAATCACCATCATCCCAATTTTCTAGCACGGATTTTTCGTAAACTGAGACGGGTACCCCTCGGGCTAACAATTTGTTAGTTGACCGTCTAGGGTGAAGCTCTCGCATTATTTTGTTGTTTTCGAGAGCTTGCGTTAAGTCCTGTTCCGTATAGACGTGCACTGTCTCAGGTGCGTCGTCTTCCCATATCATAGTGCGCTTGATGGCACCATCGTCTCGATATACTCGCTTAATCTCTGCCATGGTAGCACACCTGCGGTTCGCTGTCAAGTCCCAGCATAGTATTCATTATTTTATGCCCCACTTATTTTTCTTCGCCTTCGCCACCATAGCATCTATTTCTGCTTGTTGTTTTGCCGCGCCGTACAATGGTTCTTTTGGCGGTATATGTTCCGCACCAGTATATGGAACTCCCGCATTAATCTTCATATTTTTTAGGTCTTCTGCAAGTTTTTTGGCCATATCGTCGTGCGCTTTATCCTTATTTTTTAAAACAGGTTCAAGCGGTTTTACATTCTTTGTTTCAAATATTTTATCGTATTCTTTCCAGAACTGCTCGCCAGTTACTTCTTGGTTTTTAAATTTTTTCTCTAAATCCGCAAATGTTTGCATAGATTTATTGATACCAAATTCTTTATCATAATTTTCTTGCCACTTCTGTTTTCTAGCTTCCACTGCCTCTCTAACAGGACCAAATGGCTCAGGGTCATCTATTTTCTTTAAAAGGCCCTTAGGAATATTCCATTTTGTTGCCCCTTCGTCCCAATCATACGCAGGATCTTTTTTCATAGGCTCGTGAACACCACGCTCCGCAGCCAGCTTTTGACCTTGTGGACTAAACCTTGGTACAGTTTGTGCTGGATCAAAAGTCATAAACGTATTGTACTTACCCATTGGCCTATTGGAGTAATCAGTGCCGTGGGGGTAAAATACAGAATCGTAACCTCTATCCTTAAGCATTGGGGCAAATTGGTTCTGCCACGTTTGATCTGATCCACCTATATTGCGCATATCTTCCAAAAGGCCCCTAGGTAATTGGTAACGTCCCCCTTTAGCTACAAAATCTTCCAGCGGCTGGATTACGTTCTCAGCCTGATTCCATTTACCAGCGTCAAATGGGACTTTGAGAGGATTCTGAACATCAGCCAAAATTGGGACAGTTCTGGCATGGGCATGTATACGCAAATCTTCTGGGGTAAGGTGGCTCAAACTAGTGTTGAAACTAGGCTTGTTGCGAGCATACTGAGCAGCCACGTTTGGGTCAATCGTAGAATGAATACCCAAATCGTGAGTCTTAGGAGGTAATTGAAATTCTGTAAAATCGGTCGGACTGCCAGTTCCGTGATAACCGCCGATCAATGGCTTAGGCCGGATGATGCCCGCCCCAAGGACTGATTCCGCGCCTTTTACAGGAACTCCGGCGATCGCCCCGGTGCCCATTACATTAAGAGCAGTTTCCACCGCTGGGGCGGGATCATATTCACCGCCCGCCCGCCGTTCCTCTGACGCTTCGAATGCCCGCTGGGGTAATCCAGCCACGTTGGCTGCAGTGTTGTACAACAATCCGCGAACTTGCCCTTGGGCCTGTTCCTCGGGCATTGTAGCTAGCCCATAAAGTCGCTCCCAAAGCGACGGCATTATTTTTTCTTGGGTCGAATCTTGCCCGTTCCCTTGTCGGCCTGATTGAATTCCTTGGCGACCTTGGTCGGAATGCCAACCTTCTTGGCAAACTTGGGATTATGCGCAGCCGCCGCCATTGTGCGAGCCTGCTTTGCAGATTTACTCGGCATGACTTCCTCCATATAATGAAAGACCACCCCCGTTAAGGGGGTGGCAAGGCTCGGGGGAGCTATTTGCGATCGACGATCACGCCGTCTTTAAGATCGGAGTGAGGTGTTCTCGCTGCGTCGAGCGCTGCTTGGGTGGTCAGCGTTGTAATAACTGCACCCTGCTTGACACCGTTGAACATAATATGGCCCAGCGGGTTGCGCATCTCAACGCCCCACTCTGCCAGAATCATACGGGTTTCCGCATCACCCATCTTGGCGAGGGGTTCCGTCTTGAAGTTCCGGAAGAATGCAGTAGCGAGGTAGTCAGCATCGAGAATGAATGCAACGTCAGTTGGCATCCAGCGCGACGGAAGGCACGTAATACGACCAAAATCGGTAGCAATAACATCGACGGTGGCTACCACTTCGGTCTTGCCAACGAGGATTTGCGAACCGTTGCGACCATCGAAGGTCGAAACAGTGCGCTTAATGGCCGGGGGAACAATTAGTTTGTCCGGCGAAGCACCATTGGTGTATGCCTTCTGCATCGCATCACCAACCATTACTTCAGTGAAAGCAACTTGAGAGCCACCAACGACTGCAGCGAAAGCATCGGTAGCCAGTACCGGAAGGCCAGCAGTGACACCAATAACCGCACCTGCAGGAGCAGATAGTTTGTCAACCGCACGACCAAGCCAATGCGCGATAGCTTCGGTTCGGCGAGCAGTTGCCGTTGCATCACCGTCCACGCGGGCTTGCCGCGAGCACATGATAGTTTCCATGTCCGACTTGAGGACCTTGGATGCCATCGCCATTTGGTGGCCAAGCTCCGAACCCTTGCCAGCAGCGTCGGAAGCTTCCTGCGATCCGGATACAGTTGCGTCACGCTTTGAAATCTGCGTGACGTTGGTCAAACGAACCGTCGGAGTAGCCGTGCTATTGACGTTCACAAAGCCTTCGAGCTGGGCGTTGTTCGGATCAACGACGGGGAGGTTTTCAGTCTGCCAGTCGAATGTCCGGTTCTTGGCATTGCGGCGGCGCGACAATGACATGACGGGCGTATCGAATGGGTCGATGTTGTAAATAGAGTTAGACAGATCTTCTCTGTTACCTTTCGCCCCGTAGGTCGTAAAGGCACCGGTTGTTACGGGCATGAGAGTTATCCTCTTGCAAGAATCTGGTCAAATACAACGGCAGCATCTTCCATGCTCCCGGTGCGGCTGAGCCTCTTCATTGCCTGATTAACTCCCTTGTGGACCGTGCGCGACTTAGCGCTTCCCGTCCCCGGAGGTATAGGCTTGCCTTGCGGCTGACGAATGACTGGCTTGGGCTTAGCAGCCATCATCCGGTCGTACTTGGACGCCTTCAGGAGAACCTGAAGCATCCTGCTGTCGTATACTTGCGACAATTCTTCTTCGGAGAACCCGGAAGATAAGCCAGTCTTGCGCATCGACTGCAAGTCCTTGGACTTCTTTTTAGGGTCGCTCCATGTCTTGCGATTCGCGGATTCGAATTTAGCGGCTTCCTCTTCGGCGAACGCCGCCAACTGAGTTTGATTTGATTGAGCAGCCTTCTGAGCCACTTCGTTCATCTGTTGTTGCATCTGAGCGCGGAATCCATTAGCCTTCTCGTAGTAGCGCTGCAACTCTCGCGCTTTAGCAGGGTCCGCAGCGAATTCCTTGTCCCAATCTGGCTCTGGCGGGATCATTGTATCCATGTGCGCTTGCATCTGCTTTGCGACGTTCATGGAGTATTCATAATTTTGCACAGCATCGGCAGCAGCGCGGCGAACTATCTTTTTCGCCTCATCCAATTGATTCATGCGCCGATGAAATGTCTCGGTGCGAACATAACCCTCGAGGGCTTCTTTGAGAGTTACTTCTACAGGCTCCCCGTCCACGGTGACTTCGACCTTTTTGGAAAGATCGCTGGATTCGTCGCCTTCGGTGGCCTCTTCATCTTCCCCTTCTTCTGCTCCAGTATCGTCATCCCCGTCGTCGGACTCGTCCTCTCCAGCCTCCCCTTCGTCATCGTCGCTTGGCCGATCCGGTCTATCTCCCTTGCCAGGATCCCTTGGACCGGCCTTATCGTTTTCTTTGCCATAGATCAAATCCTCCGGGCTGTCCTCATCGCCGCCACCCTTTACGGGGCTTTCCTCATCAACTTCATTACCATTAGTCACGTTGGGAAACATAGAATCCATGGGGACTTCACGGTTGGCTACTTGCGGCGTGTCACCCATTATTTATCTCCCTTATTGTACTTCTGCCTCACCTTGTGGTCGGCGATGTACTCTTCTAGCTGTGCGATAAGATCCGTGATGGATTTTATGGTAGCATGCGCCGCCCCGGCTGTCAAGCTCCCAACTTCGGAGTCCAGTAATGTTCCCACGGCCCTAGAATATATATCGTTGAGCGCCTCTTGCAACACATGATTATCCAACAAGTCTCGCGCTTCCAGGGACTTCTCCTCTGTCTCGTGGTTAGACAGGCGCTCCGGGTCCGGCTGGAACAGGTCGCATACTAGCTTGGTCATTCGCTTGTCCCATCAAATTTTGTGCTACCGGCGGCACCGGAATGGGTGGCGGTCCCGAATCCTCGCCCACCGGAGTATTTTCAGCTTCAAACTCAGCTTCATTAACGTCCACGGCAAATTGTGCCTCAATCTTAGCGGCATCAAGAAGTCCTTTAACAATCATGTCGTCTCGTCGGAAATCGTCGTCCACCCGGAGTTTACGATCGTTGAAGTTGGACTTGGAGATTTCGGTAGCCATCTTGACACGATTCTTTTCCATCTCGCTCTGGGCAAGAAGCGTTGCTGCATCCGGCTCCTTCGGGGTCTCCGCAATCCTCTTAATTGTTGCTTCATCGATTTCACGATAATACCTCCCCACGTTTTTGACATTGGCGATGGCCAAAATGTCAGTAAGGGTATTTCGGAACTCTTGTACGCCACAAAGAGGGTTCTCAACGCCAAATTGGGTCATGATAGCTGTTTGAGTAGCTTTGACTTCTTGCAGAACCATAAGTCGAGTCATGTCCGATCCTTTGCCCAAGGTCGGATTGACGCTGATTCGCATAGTGGGATCGAAAGTGGACGGATTGACATCCACCCATTTGCCGCGTAGCTGGATAGTGCGCTGCTGATTGGGGTTGTTGACTATTTCCCGCAACAATCCCCGGAATAGCTGTTTCATACCAGTTTCGGCGAGTATCCTTGCACATAGCTCGATTCTCTCCTGCGCGCCCTGTACAATTGCATCAATGCCGGTGACATTGGTGGACTGCAAAGCCCTAGGGTCAACGCCTTTCGATGCATCTGAAATACCAGTCCTTGACTGGCGGAGTTGCTCCATCACGTTAAACATTTGGAAGACGGGCTGACCCACGAATTGGTGGGTAATAGACATCACCGCGTTGCCAGGATCGCTGGTTGTTCTAATTGGTGCGCCTATCTCGTCGTTCAGAACATCGTCGGTATTAGTAACGGTCTGATTGAACACCGTGCGAGGCCAAATGGACTGCGCAAGGCTGTCCAAAGAACCTCGGAGCATATTTGTCTTAATGGTCTGAATATCTTTCACAAGATCAGCAGGAGTATCTCCAACCAAAGTATGAGGCTCAGGATCAGGGCACCAAACAGCGAAATTGGCGTGCTGTACAATCTCATCGTACAGAATATTATGGTCATCCCCAATAGTGTGAATTTCGCGAAGTTCGGCCACTCCGTCACCGTCTTTATCAATACGAATGTAATAGCACCCGTACCGAACATCCCAAGCATCGGTCAAGTCTCCCTGATCCAGCCCGGAATTACGGAACAGCCTGTCCGTAGAATAATTATCAGCGCTTTGATTCATATAATCAGCCAATTCGCCTAGTTCGTAGCCTTGGCGGACCAGTTCTGACACGTTCACAATTTGATCATGCCCAATGAGAGGCGAACATTCTACGTCCTTGGCCTTCCGCGATATTCTGAACTCATCCAGCGGCACCGAAGCAATCTTCGTCATGGGCTTCGACTTAACGTAGCGCACGCGGAGGCTATCGAGCGTATCCGGGTATAGTTCCGATGCCTTCTGATCCAGCACTTCTAGCGTCGGATTCTCGCTGACCAAATACTGGAACTGTTCCTGAGTTACGCTGTGGAATTCTTGCTCCGTGACTTCTTTATCCGTTTCGGTCCACCATTTTACAACACCCGTCTTGCACCTAAGAGCGTCTTTGCAAATATCGTGGACAATCAAGAATCCCGGATTATCCTCCCAAAGCACGTAGCCCAAATAATCGGTACATTGTCGGGCCATTTCTTCCTGGCCCTTGTAGTTTGGTGAGCAATTCACAACATTTTCGGTAGAAGTAAAAATACGCATAAGGCTGGGAAGGATAGCCATAACAGTATCACGAAAATCAGTAGAAACAGCGCTCGATTTACCCTCACCTTCCTGCTCCGGGTATTCGCCGTAGAAATATCTCAAATTCTCCTCACGGGCGGGTCCAAGGGTGCTTTCTTCGAAGGAAATGCTGTCGTCGATCATCGCACGAACCGCAGCGGCGTAAACAGTCTCGTCCGGCTCTTCGTTGACGTTCAGCGCGTCGATGGAGCGGATGCCAGTATTTCCTATAACGCCGTTGTCGAATAGCCGCTCAAGGGGCTGCCCGTTTATGGTTCGCTCGGGAATATTCATGATTTAACCTCAAGTTCCACCGAGTCCCATTCAGTAATGCTCTTCATACAAACTTCAACTTCTGTGCCGTCTTTTGCCCGCGTCAATCTGGTTGGCTCTAGAACGTCCCATTTCTTGGGGTAAAATGCAAAAAACCGAATAGTGCCATCTATTTCAATGCGGTGGACTTTGCACTCCGTGGAGTCCAAAGCAACCCAACCGTTAGCAAATAACTCCGGAAGATTCATCTTATCCTCTTGGGTCCGTTGGCCATTCGCTTAAGGTTCCGCCTCAGAGCACCTTCCCCGATACCAATAACGTTGCTACCACCTATCATTGGTCGGATCATATTCAGCGCGACACAGCCAATTCGCATAGCGTCAGAAGCGTGAGAAGCCCAATTGTGGATCGGTTTGCCCGTTGGCCCTTTGTGATAATTTCGCAGTGCGGTGTAACCCGGCTCTGTCCGCACCTTATCAAACCACATCATTCGAAGGGCAGCTCGAGTTGCACTGATTCCGTCTTCGACGGTGTGTTGTGGGCAGACAAAAGTGCTTGGGAGCATACCGTCAAGGACTTCTTTGCGAGAAACGCCAGTGCCAAGCTCTCTAGCTTTAATGTCGTGGGGGAGTACGTGTACCCCATATTGGTAGGGCTTGGATTTAATTTGTCCAACATAGAAGTCAAGCCCTTTTCCGGAATTTTGGATGATGTCGATGACATGAATCTCCCTCCCACAAATTTGCGCAAACCAAATAACCATCTCATCGTCAATGCCGAGATCCCACCAAGTCATAACTAGCGAATTGGGGTCATACGGAACACCTGTAATCTGTCCTTGTAGTTGTATATCGTTGAGAACTTCGCCGTAGTAACTCCCCTCCACGGGTGCGTCGAAAGAACACATCATTTCACGGGCGAACTCATCCCCCGTCATGTCCTTGCGCATCTCGATTACTTCGTCGGGGTCCAATGCATCCGTATCAGTTACGGGTATATTGAACAAATCCCAATATGCTATTTCTTTTTCGGCCCGCTTTTTGAGTTCGTGGAAGTGATCATCTCCGTTGCTCGTGCCAGATATAACCGCCCATCCTTGATAGTCAGCCAAACAAGGGCGAACAACAGAGCCAAGCATAGAAGGGTTAAGTAAAGGATACTCGTCAGCGACGATTCCATCAAAATACAATCCGCGCATTCGTTCATATGCCGCGCTGCCCCCGTAGAGGTTGATCATCGCTCCGTTGGGAAGCACAATCTGCAAATCCCCTTCTGTAACCTTCACCGAAGGAAGAACATTCGTATAATGCTTGTAATACCCCCACACGAGATCTTTGGCTTGTGCAAATGATGGCCCAATATACCCATAGCGCGGGGGTGGGAATGACCGCTTGTTCTCTAGGGCTTTTCGGATAACTTGGTTGCATAACGCCACCGTCTTTCCAGCGCGGCGATGCGCTACGACGAATTTCCAGCGCTTTTGGGAAAGATGCAAGGCTTTGAAGTGCTCGCGCGGAACATACGGGATAGTTATTCTCGGGGTTACTAGTTCCTGCGCAGCTTGCATTATTCCTCTGGGATGTTTGGATTTTTAGGAGGATCATTCACATGATAGAATGATTCGGGTTGTTTAAATTCCTCTACTTTAAGCTCTGGTGGTTTAGGAAGTTGCTTTTCAACGTGAGCCAAAAACCGGTCCAACTGTGACTTCAGCGAATTGCCTTCGACAGAAGAAGGGACATCGTCGAGCGCATTCCTGAGGTGTACGGAGACTATTTTTGCGCGCTCTAGGCGCGACAATAACGGTTCAATTGCTTCACGCGGCTGTGTCGTCATGTTCAATCACCTTCGCGTTGTCTTCTTCCGGTTCTGGCGACCCAAATGATGTTCCGTCTGCCCACTGGACGACAATAGTTCCACCAACGGCGTTTTTAATATTGAGGTTTCCTGATCCAGCGGTTCCCCACCCGCGATGCTTCCCGATGTTAGTAAGTACGAATCTAGACATAGTGTCTCGCCGAGATGGATCCAATTCGTCCGTAAGCGCATCAAGGACATTTGATTCCGCTATATCAACGAGTCTATCAGCTGCTTCCTGCATTTCCGCAGTGAGGTAGGGCGACTTTTTAACAAAAGCGCGTAACCGAATACTAGTAATTTTAAGTAACTTCGCGGCCTCGGTTATATTGCCGCGACCCATCCAAATAGCAGTTCTACATTCCTCTACGTCGAGAGGCAATTCCGCTGGTCGCTCACCGTATGGCATTGTCGGGAGAGCGACCAGATCATTGGGTACATGCTCGTCGTCCAAATGCTACACCGTAACAGGCTGATTCACCACGCCGCCACCAATCTGTCTATATTTCTTCTGCCGCTCATCCGGCTCCGGGATTGGATTTCTGGCCAGCATGCCCGAATCCCAAATAGCTTGCTCCGGATTCATATGCTTCGTGATGGGGGCACCGCTTGGCGTCACCAATTCATCGAATTGGACAGCGGGGGTTCCATAAACCGGGGCAGTAATGTCATCTGCCTTCGGAATATCTCTGAAAGCAGCACCGGTTGGTTCGCCCTCAGGAGTCAACTTGATATGGGCCAACTCGCCGCGCTGAATATCTCCAGCGAGTGATTTGACTTCATCCAAAGTCATAGACATTTCCGGGAGATCTTTGGGGTCAACAGTAACCGGTGCTCTACCATACGTGGTGGCTGCTCCAGGTACCGTGGAGCTTGCTCGCTTCGGCTCCGAATTGGCTTGATTCTTCTGGCGGGCTTCTTCTTCAGCTTTCAGTTGCTGTGGGGTCTTCGTCTCAGCCATTGGTGGTCCTCCTGTTAAGATCTAAACTGCTTGCGGTTATCCTCTTTTATCCGCCTCGATTCCCCGCCTGCTTCAGGCGCGATGAATTCAAAGTTCACCGAATTAGATGTTCTAAAGTTGTCTTTAACTTGAACGGGGCAAACTGCGGGGACTACGAAAAGGGATGGCTTGACCCCGGTATGAATATCGGTGGCCGAAATATAATCCGTAGGTTCGTCGTGCCCGTTGAACACAATGACGCTTGTTGGTGTAAACCCAGTTCCATTAACATGCATTTCGAAATCGGGATCTGTCCCGCAAACGGCAGTGGCGGGCGAAAGCGAAACAATAGCGGGAGGGGCAACGCCTACGTAATCTTCGGGTCTGCGTTCCACGTTGGACACGAGAGGGGGATCCAAATCAGCGCCAGTAGGAGTAATAAGTAGATGTTGGCCCTCGGGGAGTGGCGAATTGGGATTACACATAACCGAGCAAGCCAAAGCAGGCGGAGGAGGCGGATGAATTGTTGCGGGACCAGTTGGATTACCTTCCTCATCCAAAGGAAGCCAGCCTACTTGGCCTGGGGTTAATTCGCCTACCAAATCATCGAAAGGACCAGCCATGGGGTATAACTCCGCGATTAAAATTCGCTGAGCGAATTTTAACACGCGCTAGGGCTGGTGTCAAGTAGTGAGTATGGTATTCCGAATATATGGCGGGAACATATAAAGATTTACGAATGCACCCATACGCGGGTTGAGGAGCGTATAACGCCGAAACGGGTCCCGCCCCCGCTCGTTTTCAACGAGCGGGGGTCGTGGGGGGTTGCAACGCTGCCGCGCTACAACTGCTATATTTGGTCCAATATGCGACACCGTGTCGCATTGCCGCGCTTGTCGCGATGTGGTACAATGTCCTTGCTGGTGGGGCGAGACGCCAGCCGCGGCGAGGCCCCGGCCCGCCTCCCTCCTCGCCACTCGGAGAGTCCTTATGTCCCGCAAGTCTGCGCGCGCTGTCGCGTTCCCCGCTCCCGTCGCCGCCTTCGTCGCATCCGACGAGGTTCCCACCTTCGCCGACGTCTGCGAAGCGCTCCCCGCCGTCGATGGCGAAGTCGCCGCCGACATTGCCAAGAAGGGCTCGGTCGTCCGCACCGGCTACAAGAAGCTCTACGCCGCGCGCGCAGCCGAAGCCGGGCTGGGCAAGGTCGCCCAGCGTTCCTGCTGGGACTGGCTCGCCCAGACGCTAGCAGGCGAAGTGCTGGTGGACGGCAAGCTGCACGAAGAGCGCATGCGATCGCTGCTCGACGCGAACGGCATCCGAAACGACCATTGGGGCACTGGCGAGAAGCGCACCAAGGGCTGGGAAGGCCGCCTGCGGATGACAGGCCGCCTCGCCCTCCAGCGAGTCGTCGCGAAGAACAGCGTGCTCCGCACGGCGGATGGCGAAGAGCTGGAAGCGCCCGCCGAGTGGATCGCGAAGCACAGCCACTAAGCGAAGCACGGGGGCGGCGCGAGTCGCCCCCATTCGGCCTTGCGAAACACTTCAACGGAGCGAAACACATGATACGGCGCGGCCACGAAGCAACTGACTTCTTACTCAGCATGGCAATAATGGGCATCGGGGCGTTCATAATAACCTGCCTACTGTGAACATATAGCCTGTACAGCTAGCGTATGAAACAGCGGGGCGTGGCGCAAGCTGCGCCCCTTTTGCATACGCGGCATACGCGAAACATTTCACGAGGCACGAAATAGGCACGTGCAGCGTACAACGAACCGTATCTAAAAGGTAGCCAGGCACCGTGAAGCGTTTCGCGAGGTGGGCGAAAATAGCGGCGCAGCTTGCGTCATACGCTACTTTCCTCACGTTCCATACTTTCCTGGTCGTCCAGCGCCGCCCCACTACATAAAACGTAGCGCCACGTAGCCCAAACAACGCTATTTTACAATACTTCTACCTATCTCTCCACTACGTATAAAAATACCCCCTGTAAAAAGAAGAAGTAAGGGAGGCTAGGGAAAGGTGCGTATGGCGTAAGTCAAGCTTACTTTCCTTGGGCATAAATCGAAAATAGCAGCTGTTCAATCACGCCGTTGTTTCGCTCCAGTGCATCGAACAATTCTTTCATTGAAACACCTGTCTTCATTGCGGCGTGCGACAAATCGCACTCTATTTCTTCCCCATTTTTCATAAACATCGAAAGTCGTGGGTAGCGCAAATTCATAACGAACTTCTCTTTCTTTTCACGTTCTTGTTTGCTTCCCATTTCGCTCTCCTTTTTCAAACCCCCCATTTTACCACGCCGCTGCTCCCTTGTCAAGTATCATTTCGCTCCATGCCATCGAATAGATACTTGACAGCCGCCCGCCGCTGTGGTATTCTGGATCTGCGCCGCCCCGAGCGTCGCAAAGCAAATAAACGGAGCACAGAATGTCTCTTCTCACCCTCGACGCAAAAGACCGCCAAGCCCTTCTGGATTGCCTTTCGGTCCTGCTTTCGTACATGAAGGACGATCCGAATTCGTCCCCCGCCATTCTCGCCCACGTGCAACATCTCGTCGAACGCTTGCAGGAGATCTGAACATGCTTCACTTCCACAACGGCCACCGCGACTTCCCCCACGGCGCAGGCCCATCCGAAGCCGGTTGGTACTTTTATTGCGACGGCGCACACAACGAACCCCTCGGCCCATTTCGCTCACCTGAAGAGGCCCGCAGCGCCGCTTACCACTGGAATCAGCTTCAAGTCGAATGGATGGAGGACGAACAATGAGCACCCACCCCGCCGATGAATCCCTGAAACAGATTGAAGACAACTATTTCGCCGCCGTAGCCGCCATTCTCAATCTCATGGAAAAGCACGGCGCAGCCACAATCGAAATCGCCATGGAAGATGCCATTCGCGTTTGGAACGACGAGCACGAAGAGGAGCAAGCACAATGAGAGAAGCACAGCCCCGCAAACCCGCCGTTCTGATTCGGTTCGAGAACGGGGAATGCACCTGGCATTCGGCTGGGTGGATGAACGACAAGTCTCTGATGAAAGCAGCCAAAGATGCCATTCGGGACGGCGCAACACCTGACGAAGTAATCGCCCTCCTTTCGGCTACGTTCAGCGTGATCATCGAACACACTGACGAATACCACCCCGGACAATAACATACCCCCACCGACTTTGCGACGCCGTGACGCATTGCGCGTCCGGCGTCGCTGTGCTAAAATACAACAGCAGCAAGCCCGCCGCGTAAAGGAGACGAACATGACTAAGCGCGTTTACATCGAGGATGGAATGGTGACCGTGGAAATCAACGGCGAGAAGCATCGCTACGAGACTTTCGTCGCTGCGGCGGCGATTCTGGGCGACGCCAGCTACGAAGGCGCTGAAAAGATCGCCGCCGCAGTAGAAGCCAACGGCCAGTACGAAGTAGCCTAAACACAGCGATGCCCCGCCAGCGTAAAGCCAGCGGGGCACAGTCGTATTATGCTTTGGTCTTGTAACGCTCGATGAAGTCAGCCGGTGCCTCGGTCACCGAACCATCCGGCCAGCGCAAACTACCGCTGTTTGCCACTGTTTTCTGCAGCGCCACCCGCCCCGTCATTCGGAATCTCCCCTGCCAGCCCGGATTTCGATTGGTCCAGCGCGAATGGTCTATCCCGTTGGCGTCCAGAATGTCTGTAAAGCTGCCGATTTCGATTTTGCCCTTCTCGCTGAGACAAAACGTGGCAAGTTCCTGTGCAAGCCAGTCCCAGTTTGATCGCTTGGCCGCCTTTTTCGTCTCGCCGCGCGCCGCCGCGTTCTCTATATACTTCCGCTTGAACTTGTCCTTCACAATCGATATTCGGTCGTGCTTTTCCTCTTCGGTCTCTTCCTCCTCGCTTTCGCCCACTGCTTCGGCGATCGCTCGGTGCATAATCGCCATGCCTTCCGGCGTAGGCTCAAGAATTACCGCCTTCACTCCCTCAGGCAGCGTGGCGAAATTCTCATCGATGTTTTGCTGTAACTCTTCCCTTTGGGTCAGTTCGCTATCAATCATTTTCACTGCCTCGCGCTCCGCGTCGATAATTGCCCGCTCTTCCGCTGTCTGCTTGCGCCTTTGCTTAGCCATTCTGCCTTCTCCATTGGCTTGTGTTCACCCCGTCCTTGACGGTAGCTACATTGTACCACAGCACCTAGGCGCTGTCAATCCCTTTTTCGTATTCACGCGATGAACTACATGTTCCAGCAAAAACACGAAATAAAACAATTTAGTCAAGAAAAGGTACTTGACAGGGCCGTCAGGCCGTGGTACCATACGCATACTACCCACACGGAGCACAAAATGAAACTTCTGATCACCAACAAGCGCACCTTATCCACCGCGCGAGGCGACGAACACCTCGCCGCGAAACTCATGGGAATCGACAGCGAGCAGGTAGAATGGGCCATCGAGGAATATGGTCGCTGCGACGCAAATATACCCAACGAGGACGAATACGTAGCCATCCAGGAAGAATTCCGTGGATGATAACGAGCAAATAAAAGACCTATCCAAAGAGATAGGCAAGGCATTCAAGGCAGTTGAATTCCTCAGTTTATCCTTGGCTGGCGTGGCAGGAACCGCGCTGGCCGTCATGTTTACCATCGCCGCTTACCATTGGATTATTAACCACTGGCAAACGGCGATTATCATGCTGATATCAATAGGGGGCACCATTACTCATGCGACTTACAAGTGGTACTATAAATAGTCTAAAAATCGAAATCCAGCGCTTGGAAAACCGACTGGAACGCTTAGAGGAACTAAACAAACAGATCGAGGAGGCTTACAATGGGCTACGCAATGGCAGTCGGGGAATGCATTTCGTGCAAGAGAATCTTCAGCTTCAACCCAATGAGGGTGCCTAGCATTTCGATCAACGGCGTGCGCGAACCGATCTGTCAAGCGTGCGTCACTCGAATCAACCCCGAGCGTAAGAAGAACGGCGTGCCAGAGATTGTTCCCCACCCCGAGGCTTACACCGCGTGCGACGAGGATGAACTCGAATGATACCGCGCAAGACTAAAGAACCAGTATGTAAAGTGTGTGGCCTGAAAATGCTGGGCCGCGTCCCGCTTCACCTCGAAGTGATCTGCTTCCTGTGCAACAACCCGAACAAGGATGAGCAAGACAACGACACCAATTGGAAGGATAAGAAATGACAGCACCCGAAAAAGTAGCGCTAGAAGCATTAATTGATAAACACGGCATCACCCAAGTGTTGGAAGTTATAGCCGACATTTGTGGCGAGAAGGCCCAGCACATCGCGGAAAACTGGGACGATGATCCGCTCGCTGAGCGCTGGGAAACAATCGCTAGCCAGCTTGGCGCAGTGGACGAACTATGAGCAAGGTTCATTTATCCTGCGTCGTGCGCGGCTTAAAGGGTAAGGTTGTTCATGCTGATTCTTGGGAGGTCATTTACAACGACTGCACCAAGGGACAGGCAGAAGCGGAGGCCATGATTCAATTAGGCAAGCGCCTTGTTAAACAAGGGACACTTAACAAGAAGACGATTGAAGAGATAGGCGAGTAACGTTCTGCTCCGTTCGTTACTTGCCGCCCCAGCGAATAGCCACAGTCGCGCGTACTGTTCGCTGGGGTCCCCCTTATTTGGAGGATAAAATGAAAGCATTCTACACAGTACGAGCAGAAAACGAATCAGGCAAACCAAATTATTTTGTGTACGACTATTATTTAAAGCGGCCTATTTGTCAATTAATAATGGGAACCGATAAGGCTAACGAATTGTATGCTGATCGCATAGCGAAGGCACTCAACGAAATGATGCACCCGGAGAAACCACATGAACGATCCTAAGTTTGATCAGGCTTTGGCTTTGCTCGAAGCGGCAGTAAGCGCGCACAGACTAGCCAATAACAAGTTTGGGCGTAAGCTAACATTTGAGCAACAATGCGAAATCCTCGCCCTTCACCGCAAGGGTGTTACACGTGTTGCTTTGGCTACCCTTTATAACATTGACCGCCGCACCGTTACTCATATCAACAATCCAGAATCGCCACACTACAAAACCGTGAGGGAAGCAGAGTTCCTAATGGGGCGGGACAACTTTTCGCGCAGGTATCTAAAACTAGACATGCTGGAGAAGGCGGCAACGCTCGTAATGCCTGAGCCAACTGAGAAGCCAGTCAATAGCAAGCAGGCTAATCGAATGTCAGGTGTTCACGTCGTAAAGACCGAGATGACAAATCACGAGCATCGCGTTATAATACAATGGGTGGAGAAGAATACTCAATCACACATCGAAGTGAGCGGCTGGTACTACAAGGATTTGGATAGCGAATGGCCGGACATGTGGTCTTGCCCGTATAACATGCCCGAAGCCTTGAAGACTAGTCAAGCATGTTACACCGCGATGCTTACTGACATCTCCGATTTATAATGGCCTACTGGTCATGGTACTAAAGTACATCTTGACAGGCGTCACGTGACGTGCTATACTTGAACATGGGGCGGACGACAACAAGGATTTACCCATGACAATGCAACGGTACAACAATCCCAGAGAGGACCGTATAGGCGAAGTACCAACCGACGGGGGCGAAGCATATAAAGAAGGCCATTTTGCTGGCGAGTGTCCTTATTTTGAAGAGGACCCTGATTTCGCTCGCTGGAATCGAGAATGGGATGATGCAGCAGACGAACATGAGGAAGAATCTAATAAGCCGCCCAAAATTGGCTCAGTAGTAACCAATCGATACCGCGCCAAATATAGCGAAAGCGGGCACCCGACGCATTGCGGCGATGAACTTGCCCTCACCCTCAATTCGCTGTGTGCCAACAAAGCAGGAACCAACCTCGAGATATTCGAGGCGATCTGCCAGCTAAATGGCATAGACTTGAGCAAATACAACCGCACCACAAAAGGTTGGCAAGGGCGTCTTCGCATGACAGGACGCAACTTATTAGCCAAACGCGTAGCAGAAAATAATGGTAAGCTGGTTTTGCCAGAATGGGTAGGTGACACTAAACAAATGAGCCACGATTGGGTTATTGACACCAAGATGAAGTATAAGCCAAAAATAACGGAGCAAACATGAAAGAATTAACAGACAAGCTAATGGATGACATGATCACTATATT
>Ga0307503_10000103_pt1 | contig 44821 bp, 56 predicted proteins | sample 17_S_MG_FD_194514 | JGI IMG/M metagenome (GOLD analysis project Ga0307503, IMG submission 194514) | Soil microbial communities from Populus trichocarpa stands in riparian zone in the Pacific Northwest, United States - 17_S | ecosystem: Environmental > Terrestrial > Soil > Riparian zone > Trees... | reverse complement strand
CGCGTCTATCTTATCCATACGCTCCAGGTCCTTCTCCGTGGGCTCAGCGTCAGGCTCAAGTACGCCCATGATACTGGCGAAGAGATGTTGCGCGCCCAGGAAGAACGCTTTGCGGCATTCGCTGCGTTGGATGGGTGATGTGTTTTGCAGGCTGAGCAGCTCGTAGGCTTTCCAGCCGCCCTCGATGAGCATGCCCTGGTCTGAGAATTCCTTCACCACGGCGTCCACGATTTCTTTGGTTTGTTGCGGGTTCATAGATTCAGCCTCGGCCTACTGGGGCCACTTTCCAAATGCTGTGTGGTTTGAGTGAGTGATGCACGTTGATCTCCCAATGGGTAAGCGGTGCCTCGGTGAACTTGGGGTAATTCACCATGTGCGCTCCTGTGCACTCCGCCAGGAGCGCCGCGCCGTGCGCGTCACACTCCGCTTCCGTGCCACGGAATACCGTGCGGCCGTAGAACTCGCCAGAGGCAAAGAAATAGATCACCTGCACGGACCAGGTGGGTTGTGTTTCATTTGCCATTGGTCCAACCGAGTTGTTGCAAATGCTTTTTGGTGTGGTCCTCCACCTGGTGCACAAACTGGTCTGTGGCGTACTTGCGCGAGGCGGATAGCACCATGATGGCCACGCGTGACTTGCCATCCCGATAATCGCGCAGCTTCACGCCGGCCAGTTTCATCCGGTAAGTGACCTGGGCTTTGCTCAGCCGTTTCTTGGCGGCTATGGTGGCCACGCTGAAGCCGACCTCCGCCAGGATGACGGCCTCGAAATCATCCACCGTCCAGAGCTTGGAACGTGGCCGTGAGAGAATGCGATACGCGCGGTTCATAGGCCGGCAAATTGGTTGATGCGGTTGGCGGCTGCCAGGGCGCTCTCCAGTGTGTTGCGCGCGGCCGCGCTTTGGCCACGGCGCAGGATGACAAACTCAGCGTGGCAACACGGGCAGGTGAGGATCTCCGGGGTGGCCGCAGCGCCGTTCACCTGGGCGCCGGCCGGCGCGCGGCGTGTGTAAGGCTTGCGCGTCTTCTGAGCCGTGGGCCTGGTGAAAAACCTGTTGCGCGCCCAGGTGATGAGTGAGCCGGCCTTACCGCCGCCTGGTAGCAGGAGCGCCTTCCACTCAGGACGCTCGCGAAACGCGCGCTCGAAGCCGGCGCTGTGGCCGCGTGCGCTGGGGTATTCTTTCTGTATCTCATGCAGTAGATCCGCGTGGGAACGCCAATAAGCTGTCCACTGCATTTCTTTGGGTTTGGTTGCGGCGGGCGATGTCTTCATTTGGTTGTTTGTTTTGTGGGTTGTGTTGTTGGGTGGGGGGAAAGTGCGGCCTCTTTGGCTAAGCGGAGCTGCTCTGCGAGCCAGCGTTTGGCCAACCAAGCCCCTGACCATAGGCCGAAGAAATAGCCGCAGGCAAAACCTGCGATAAGGGCTGCGATCAGGCGCATGGGTGTTAGTTGGTCTTGGGCCGATCCGCGAAGTAACGCATGGCCTCCAGGTTTGCGAGCTGCGCCTGGGCCAGCGCGGGTGTGGCCTCCGCCAGGGTGGTGTAAATCGTCTCACTATCCTCGAAACGCAGCTCTGTGGACCCGCAGATGCCGCACCAGGGGTTTACCTTGAGACTGGCCTCCATGCCGCGTAACCGCTCCAGGGCTTGCTCGTGTGTGTGCTCGTCCGGCTGGTAAGCCACCGCCATGATGCAGTGCCGCGCGGGGCACAGGTGTTGGATGAGGTGCACGCGGGCCATAATTCAATCCTCCGGGCTGTGCCGCTCGATGATCTTGGTCCACGGCACCTGTTTACTGAGTGTGTCCTTGATGCTCGCCATGGCGCGCGCGCGGTCCTCCGGTGTGTCCGGCAGATCAAACAGCGCCAGGAGCTCAGGCACGTTGTAATGGATGCCCCCGGCTGTGTCCTCCCAAATGCCAGGGGCAATCTGGCGTTTGAAATTATTGCGGTGGGGGTTTTGTGCCGGGTTGGAAGGCGTGCTCATTGTTGCTCCAGCCGTGGGTCAATGGTCATCATTGTGTCCTTGTCGAACAGCTTGGCCGCTTCGAGCTGGCGTTTCATGTCCAGCTCAGTCTCACCAAACATAATCGCGATCACCCAGCCAGCCGGCACACCGGAACCGTGCGTGGCGGTGGTGATCTCAATGGGCTCGAACTTCTGGAGCCGTTCAATGTTTGCGCGTGATAAGCCGAGCAGGATGAAGTGATCGCCGGCGCCGGTGGTGGAGCGTGCTATTATCATGGGTTGGTTTTTGGTTTCTGAAAGATACTCTCGCCGCCTGACCGGCCGTAAGGATCGCCTGGCTGGAGCTTGTCCACAAAGTCATCTCCAAAGGCTTGGATGAGCCACATGCGTTCCCAGGCACCTGGCCGATAAACGCCTTGTTGCGCGTGGTCTATCAGCTTCAGGATCACGTCCTCCACGGAGTCGCAGCCGTGCGCATCCGTGAGCGCGGTGAGCAACCGCTGCTCGACCTCGGAAATGTGCACCGTCACGGGAATTGTCTTCACGGCTTGAGTGTCACGCGCGAGCGCGCCCGGTGCACGCGCGTGGCGATCATGATACGGAGTGATTCCTCCAGGTCATCCAAGAATTCGCCGGACACACGGTTAAACGGCCGGCCGGTGGTCACGCTCACCTCCAGGGCGAAGCGGCGCACGTGCGTGCGGTTCAGTAGTGACGGCCGCTTGACGATGGGTGTGGGTGTGGGTGTGGTGGCATTCATTCGCGGGGTGGATCGGGCTGGGGCTCCAGGTCCTGATAGGAGCCCGGGCAGGGGGATAAGCTCAGTGCCTTGAGCCGGCCGGTGATGTGATTCACCAGGGCGTTTGCTGTGTTCAAACTGTCGGCCGGGAAATGGGGACCCCAATACTCGCCACAATACCGGGTCAATTCCACAAGTAGCAGCCTGGGCGCGCCGATCTTGCGCAGGTAGGTGGCGTGCACGGATACATGCCGGATGTTTGGGCTCACCGTGCTGGTGGTGTGCTGTATGGTCACCCGCACGATGGGCTCCAGGTTTGGCGGCCTGGCCTCCACTTCCACGAGGAACTCCTCGGGATCATTGAACAGAAGTTTCACGTGGCCGCTGCGCTGGGTGAAGGTGAAGGCGCTGGCATGCCGCAGGTGTCTCGGCTCACGTGCTGTATCTCCAGGTGCTTGGCCAGCTCCACCAGCATGAGCTCCATGTGCGCGGAGATGCGGTCTGCCGAATCGCGGAAGGTGATAACCATGCCCGTGGTGAGGTCCAGCAACCGCTTCTGTTTGGTGGTCGCATCGAAATGGATGCGCTCGTGCCCCTGTACGTCCTTCAGGACGCGCGCCGCGCTCCAACTCGGGTTGATCCGATAACACCATTCGCCGTGCGTCTCGGATTGGAGCAGGACGATGCCGGCAATGTCGTGCTCGCGCAGGACGGTTTTAATCTGCGCCATGGCCAGCAGTAACCTGGGGTCTGCCGGGTCCGGTGGTAGTGTGAGCATATAGCTTTTTTCGTAAATTGGAGCCGGCCGGTGGCACTCTCAACCAAGGTGGTGCTCTCTCAACCCAGTGAACGCCCGCCGCAGAGCTTCACTGAATTACCGGCCGGCAAAACCGCCTCTCAGGCGCCCGCTTCCACTGGCGCCGCTTCGTCACCTGCCAAAACCTTTTCCGCCTGCCTTAGATCTTTCTCGGGCACCATGACAAATTCGCCGTCCCGCACCATGTCCTGGCGCGCGAGTGCCACGAGATACGCGGAGCGATCCATGCCCAAAGCCCGCGCGCGGCTGTCCATACGGTCCTTATCCTGGATCTGGCACGAGATCGAGAACGTGATGCTGCCAGGGCGCGAAGCCTGTGCCTGCGTACTCTTAACGGTGCGCCCTTTTGTTTGTGCCATACCCCTTATTGTTACACTGTGGCACAGTGTGTTGTCAAGGGGCGGATACGTGCCGGGTCTCACGGGGTTTTAATGAATTGATACAGGATGACCCCCAACACCGTGCCCACAAGCACGGCCGCGATGACCAGGACCAGGAGCCCGCAGCCATCCCGCACTTCGTCCTCTTCGCCGGGTGTCATAAGGTGGGCGGCGGATGCGTGCCGGGGCTTTAGCGTTCGCGCACCGGGTGCCAGGTGCTCGCGCCGAAGGTGCGCGTGGTGGCGCCGGTCCAGAGGTCCGTGCGATAAAGCACCGTCACGGTCCCGCTCGCGTCCGAGCACTGCGCACTCGTGAACTGGTAACGCGGCAGGATACGCAGCGCGACCAGGGAACTGACCAGGGAGCCGAAGGCCACGCCGGCCATGAAGATCCAGAGAAACTTTTTCATAGGAGTGCGCACACAATACGCCGCCGTCAACGTGTGTCAACCAGCGACACACGCACACTGCGCGGTGTCCCCCTGAGTCGGAGACTTGTTAAGGGGAACCGGCCGGACTCTATGCACAGCGGCATTTTTGAGTCCAAAAGTGTTAAGGAAACTGACAACGGCAGGATGACCCTTTTGCCCCTCTTTTTGACCCTCGGGCTCATGGCGCCGCCATCCGTCCGGGTCGTCCTGGCCGGATGGACGGCGCGCGGATACCGCGAGGATACCGCGAGGATACCGCGAGGATCGCGCGGCCGCGCCATGGCTCCAGGCACGTAGTCTAGGACGTAGTTGGTTTGTCCGCACGTTGTAAGTCGTTGGTGTTGCGGGTCTGTTTCAGAGGTCAAAATTGATAATTCATCAGTGTTTTTGTGGCATTTGCTGAGAAACAGCAATTTCTACAAGTATTTTGCTGGCAAGGTGTTTGCACTGTAAGTGCCTATTGTTGGAGCAACTTAACGCATAACACATGCCGCTTTAGCTGTGCAGATTGTTGCAGATTGTGGAGAATTGTGTTGCAAAATCCAGGGCCATCTCGTAGCCTGACTCGTAGCTGGTAAACAGCAAAACGAAACCTCAACCAAGGTACAAAATGAAAAGCAAAATCGAAGGTCTGACGGTGGATAGCGCGGCACTCGGTGCTGGGCTTTACAAGATAATCTGCGCACGGGGCGAGGCGGCCATCGTCTCCGTGGGTATGATCCCGAAGTGGGCGATTGATTGTTTCGAGTCGCAACTGAGGGCGAAACTGACGGCGCTGGCGGCGCCGGCCGTCAAGCTGACGGATGAAGAACTCAACGAAATGATGCGCCCGATTGTGCGCGAAGTCTGCACGGAGATTTACGCCGCTGCGGCCAAAGCCGGCGCGATGATCGTTTAACCTCAACCAACAAAACCAAATGAAGACAAAACATCGAAAGCAAGATAAGCGCGGAACGTCAACGGTGGAGCCGTTGCGTGCAGCGCGTGGTTCGGAGCACTGGGCGCACTGCTACCTAGAGCACGCTGCACGAGAAACCGCGTGGGCCGCACAGAGTGTGAAGGAGTGTAACTATATCGCCGCGCATGATGCACTGGTACGGCGTGGGGTGTGGCTGCATGCCGCCCTGCTCGCCCAGGAGAAAAGAGCTCTAAACCTCAACCAATAAAACCAATGAAGAAACCAACAACGCAGGACCTTTTTCCTGGTGCACTATTCGACACTCCAGCGGCACGCGCCGCGGCTTCTGCGCAGCGCGCGCTTGTGGCCAGTAACATCAAGGACCTCGCGGCGTTCACGGTGACCGGACGGTGCCCAGGCTGTGGTTGCACTGAACTCCTGGACAACTGCGGCGATGGACTTTGCCGTGACTGCCGGCGCGAGGATGACAAAATCCAGGCGCGCGCGGATGAGCAGCCAGGCAACACCGATCACGAAAACCCCCCACTGTAAACTCAACCAACAAAACCAAATGAACACACTGCAAACATTCATCAAATCACAGCCCTACGGCTTCATCACTGACAAAGAACTCCTAAAGCTCGTGGCGATAGATCGCCTCTGCCAGGTGCTCGTGCGTTGCGGCGGGTGCCGGTTCACCTGCGCCGCTCAAGACGTGGCGCACCTCGAAACCTGCATCAAGGCGGGCGGCGATTACGTGCGCGATGTGTCCTTTCCCGTGGGCTCGTTCGAGCGCGCGGCAAGCTGGCAGCCGGCGCCGGCTGCTTACACGGTGGAGACGGCGCGGCGCGCGCTGAAACACGCCAGCGTGGCCACCACGGCGCGCGTAGTCCGTGAATGGAATTGTGAGGACCTGGGCGACGGTCCCTCTGACGCGGACCCTGGCCTGTAAACCTCAACCAATGCCGGCCGCCGCAAGGTGGCCGGCGCTCTCTCAAATCATGAAACTGAAACGATACAAAGGCGACATCAATCCGGTAAACGGGCGCTTCGAGGTGCCGCTAATTTTTAACGGCCGCACGTACAAGCTCTGGAAGAAAGAGCAGACCACGGAGGCGCACTGGTATCTGCGCGTGACTCGCAAGGGCACCGATATTTGGCGCTGCATGGAAACCAACGACGCGGACGCCGCACGCACGAAGGCGCCGGGTTTTCTGGACATTATTTTCAACGGTGACCAGGCGGCCCTGGATGCCTCGCGGCTGCGTGATCCGCTCAAGTACGCGACGGTGGCCCAGGTGTGCGCGCTCTATGAGCAGCTCGCCAAGGTCGTGCGGCCGCGTGATGGAATCAGGAGCCTGTGCTGCCTTCTGCGGAAAGTTTTCGGTGAGGCGGTCAATGTGCTGGCGCTGACGGTGGACACGCTCACAGGTAAAGTGGTGCGCGATTTTCAGGCTTGTGCCGTCAAGTCTGTCCGCGCGCAGAACCTCAACACGGCCGAGTACCGCGCGGCGCTCAACCGCGCGCAATACTCCGCGAATTCTTCCTGGACCCAGGCACGCGCGTTGTTTCTGCCGGCACTCATGGCGCAATACCGGGACGCTGGGCTGGTGTTTCCTGTGGCCTTTGAAACGGACTTCGTGGCAGCCCCTAAAATTTTGGGTGTGAAGACCGCGATGTACGTCCAACCAGGTGACACACTAATCCGCCGCACACTGGAGGGGCACAGGCGGATGATGGACCGCGCGATGCGCTCCGGTTTCGGTGTGTGGGTGGATGGCAACGGCCGGGATCGCGGGCCGGACTTTGCGGCGCGCCGCTCCGAGATGGCTGTCATGATCGCTCTGGAGCTTGGCGCAGGCTTGCGCAGGGGTGAAGTTTTGGCGGCGCGTGCGGCCTGGTTCGGTGAAGTCAATGGGCACTGGTGTGTGACGCTGCCAGGCAACGCCACGAAGAATAAGAACGGCAGCAACGAACGGCTGCCGGCTGAATTCGAGCAATTCATCAAAGCCTACCTGGCGGCGCGGAAGCTGGGGCCGAATGCGCGACTGATTAGCGGCAGTGTGACGGTGGCTTGTGTGAGCCGGTGGATGCGTTTACTTGGCTGGACCGGGAGTAAGACCCACCACGCTCTCAGAAAGTACTTTGGTTATCGGGTCGCGGTGCAGCATGGCATCGCCGTTGCGCAGCGCAAATTGCGACACGCACGCATTGCGACAACTCAAAACTTCTACACTGGAATCCTCAATGGTGATGACGTTGTGGTGAGCTATCAGGCGCCGGCGCCTGGCCAGGTGGTGCCTCTACCTAAGGCGGCTGAAGGATAAACCCCTGAGACATAGCAACGTAGGGCGGCCAGGTGGCCGCCCTGTTCTTTTTTGTTGCAGATTGCTACGGTGTGGCAGAATGTGACGAACAGATGACAGCAACCACCAGGACCCAATCCAAGACCTTCGGGGTGTCGATGTCGAACGACGAGGCGGACCTGGTGGATCAGCGTGTGGCCGACCTGGCCGCAAGCCTGAGTGTGCCGATGAATCGGAGCAGCTATTTCGCGATGCTCGCGCGGCACGATAGAAAACACCGACTGATTGAGCGGATAATCACGCAGCTACGGCCTCCAGGCCGGCGCGCTGCCTAACCCGTCCTGCGGAATGCCCAGGTTGAAAGTCAGACTGGCGGAATCACGCCTTTACACGGTGCGCGACACGGCCGCGTTTTTCTCGATGAGCACGCGCTGGGTGCGGGAGCGTATCAAAGCCCGGGACCTGGACGCGTTCGCCTGCGGCAACGTCCTGGTGAGCGGGCAATCCATAAACAAGTTTCTCGCCTCCCGGGCCATGCCTGGCGTGGGCGAAGTGCCGGGTGATGAGCCGGCCGTCACTGATGCCAACAATGCCAGCGCAGCCTGACCAGCTCGTTTTTCCGGTGTTGGAAGAGATCGACCAACACCTGGTGGACCTCGCGCGGAGGAAGGCCTACGTGCACAGCGGCGCGTTTGTTTCGCGGGACGAGGAGCTGTGCCGGTCAGTGTGCACGGACCTGCTCACGGGGCTGAGCCGGCGAGCAATCGCGGCCAGGCACGGCATCTCGCGCAACTCTGTGAACGCGATACGCGAGGTGATGGAAGCACGCGGCGACCTGGAGCCACTCAGAAAAGAGATCGCGCGCCGGCTGGACCGCTGCGTGATCTACTCGCTCGAAAACCTGGAGGATGCCACGGCAAAGAATCTGATCGCGGCCGGCCAGCTACCGATTGCCACGGCGGTGCTTCTGGACAAAAAGGCGGCCCTGGATGGCCTGCCAACGGCGCGGATTGAGCACGTCACGGCCAGGCGGATCTCGCATGAGGAGCTCAACGCCTGGCTGGAGTCGCTGCCATCAGCGAACCCCAGGCCGGCAGCCCAGGTGGACGTCCTGGAGCTCTCGAACGGTGCCGCTGATGGCGTATCAGAGGCGGCAGATGGCCAAGGGGCTGCACCGGAACCACTAAAGGAGTCTGGAAATGGCTGAACTACGAGACAAGCTACGTGTGCCGGCCGCAGGTGAGCCCGCGCGGGAGCCCGGGGACGCGGCCGCGAGCGCAGGCGAGCGCACGGGCGAGCAGGGGGGGGGGGGGGGGTCGCGCGCGCGCGCCGCCCGCCTGGTGCCGAGTCATTCAGACGCGCGGAATTTCTCTGCAAAGGATGAATTTCTGCACTGGGAATCGCATCTGGCGAATCGTTTGGGCATTGATCGCCGTGAAATTATTCGCCTGCGTCAAAAGCACCTCACGGAAAATTCTGATTTCGTCAAAAACGGCCGCCGCCTTCTCTATTCGCCTTCTGGCGCGCAAAAACTGGCCAAGCTCGTCCTCCCCGCCGATGAGCTGGAAAAATGGCTGCCAACGAGTGTCCTGGAAGAACCGCAGGCCGATTCTCAAGCCCTTTACGAGTTCACTGTCCGCAAAAAATCGCACAATGCCCACGTGCTGGAATGCCTGGACGATGACAAAGCCGTGGTGGTGGTGCGCGTGCGTGACTCCTCCAATTTCCTGCCTGGTATGCGCGTCACTGCGGTGCCCTACGGCAAGCTCCACAATGTGTTCGAGTTTGTGGGGCCTTACCCGCGTTACCGAGGCAAATACTGATGCCCACGATTTGCAGCCTGCCTTTAAGCAAGCGCCTCACTGAGCAGCTCGTGAGGTTGGACTTGGTGCATCTGGACCAGATCGAGACTCTGACCGTGACCGAATTGCGGGCCATACGCATCAAACGCCAGGCCCGCGTGGAACTCGCCCGTGCTTTGCTCCTCCGCAAAGCAAAATGCCCTGGGTACGAGTCCGGTTGAAAAAATTGCCCGCTCTGCTCTCGCGCGGCTGGATGTGGTCATCCCTGCCGTTGCGCCGGCGTGAGCGGCTTGTGCTGGTGAGCCCGCGCGGTGTGGTTTGGGAGTTCAAACTGCACCGTGGCGCCTGGCTGCGCCGCGTGGATGAAAGCGAACGAAAATGAACGCACTGAACCTGCCTTGGTTTCACATGTGGCCCAAAGATTGGCTGGCCTCAATGGACATTCTCAAGATGACCGCAGCGGAGGAGGGTGGCTACATCCGCCTGCTCAACATGGACTGGCTCAACGATGGCCTGCCCGACGATGACCAGCTCCTTTCCGAGTTCTCCAGGCTGGGCTCTGACTGGTTCAACGGTGGCGCTCAGAAGATCCGCCCGCTGTTCGTTCCAGTTCGTAGCCGACCCACCTACATCACTGCAATCATTTTGCAAAGAATGAGGGAGGAACACATCGAGTTCATCGAGGCCAGGCGGAAAGGTGGAAAAGCCTCGGGAGCCAAGCGCAAGGGAGACAGTGAGTTTGGTAGGCGGCTGGTCTCCATGAGGCGAACGAACTGCCAACGAACTGAGGAACGAACTGGGGAACGAACTGGGAACGAACCTCCATCTCCATCTCCAGATACTGATAAACACACTCCCGCGCGGGGTGATTTTCAAAGTTGCGAAGTGATCGTGCCGACACTTGCGGAGGTGATCGAGTGGGGAAAAATGGACGGTGTGCCTGAGGACGTCTGCAAAAATTTCTTCACCCATCACGATGGCCTGGGCTGGATGTATAGGGGCACGCGCATCACCAACCCGCGCGGGTGGCTCAAGGGATTTGCAGAAAAAGCCCGCCGTGTGCCGCGCGCTCCCGGGTCCAGGAGCAGCGCCTCCGCGCTTTGGGAGAAAAAAACACGGCTGGATCAGCTCAGCAAACTGATGGAGGAACACCCGGGCCATCCCAAAGCCGCGTTTGATGCGCCGGCCAGCAGCGCGCAGCTCTACGAGTTCCGAAAAATCACCGAAGAAATGAAACTGCTCCAGAGGCAGATCGCCCTGGGGCCTGAACCGGAGAAAAAACCATGAGCGAAACAATGCCGCAAAATAAGACCGTGAAACGCCGAACCGTGCCCTGGGTGAGTGACGTGGAGAAACTCCCACCGCACGCACCGGAGATGGAGCGCAGTGTGCTGGGCTGTTGCTTGCAGGATGCCCACGTGCTTACCGAGTGTGTGGAAAAACTCCGTGACCCGGAGGCGTTCTATGACCTGCGCAACCGCACGCTCTACACCGAGCTCCTGGCCATGGACGTGAAGGAGAAAGCCATCGACCTGGTGACCGTGCACCGCTGGCTCAAGGACCGGGGCACGCTTGATGAGATAGGCGGGCTCGAGTACTTGAGCACGCTGCCTGATGAAGCGCCCAGCGTGGCCAACGTGGGCCAATACCTGGAGGTGGTGCGCGAAAAATATCTGCTGCGCCGCATGCTTCAGGTGTGCTCCGGTGTGGCGGCCGACATCTACACCGGCACCCACTCCGTGGATGAGTTCTTTGACCGCATCGAGCGCGAGGTGTTGGCGGTGAACGAAACGCGGGTGGCCGCGCACGAGATGCACATACGCGAGCCGCTGGCTGAGGTGGTGGAGCGCATCGAAGAATACAAACGCGGCAGCGCGCAGCTTATGGGCCTCTCCACCGGGTTCCAGTACCTGGACAAAATGCTGCTGGGCCTCGTGCCCTCTGAAATGATCGTGATGGCCGCGCGGCCTGGCATGGGTAAGACCAGCCTGGGTATGCAGATCGTGGAGCACCTGGCGTGTGAGAAAAAAATACCCTGCGGCGTGTTCACCCTGGAAATGACCGCCGTGCAGCTCGCCGCGCGCGGCCTGTTCTCCAGGGCGCGCGCGGACTTCCAACGCTTCCGCAGTGGCAACCTGGAGAATGTGGACCTGCCCAAACTCATCGACACAAACTTGAAGATGAGCCTGGCGCCGATCTGGTTTGACGAGACCAGCGGCATAAACGTGCTGCAACTCCGCGCGCGCGCGCGGCGTTGGCACCGCCAGCATGGCATCCGCTTTCTGCTGGTGGATTACCTCCAGCTCATGCGGCCCACGCATTACTTTCACAATCGCGAGCAGGAAGTGGCGGAGATCTCTGGCGGGCTCAAGGCCCTGGCGAAGGAACTAAAAATCCCGGTGCTTGTGCTCGCCCAGCTCAACCGCGAGCTGGAGAAACGCCCGGGCTCAAAACCGCAACTGGCTGACCTGCGCGAGAGTGGCTCCATCGAGCAGGACGCGGATGTGGTGGGCATGCTCTACCGGCCGAAGCTCAAACCTGAAGAAGTGGAGGAGCTCGAAAAACGGAACGGCGCCAAGAAGGATTGGAGTAAAAACTGGCGGCGTATCAACCTGATAATTGCCAAACAACGCAACGGCCCCACCGGGGATTGCAGGTTCCTTTTCCAAAAAGCCAGCATGCGCTTCGAGGAGATGGGACCGGAGCCAGAGCCCGAGCCGAAGGATAAAGGCGAGGGAGTCCACGAGGAGATTTTGTAAACAAAAAAGAAAGGTCCAACTATGGAAATAACCAACAATGCGTTCCTAACCATGCTCGGTGAACTCCGCAAGGGGCTCACCGCTTCTGAACTGTCCGATGACCTCACGCACTTGATCCAGACCGTGCGCGATACGGGGCGCAAGGGTGCGCTATCAATCAAATTCCAATTCACCCCGTCCAGCGGCGGCGAGACCGTGCTGGTGACCACTGATTGGGCGGTGAAAGAGCCCCGGCCGGAGAAGGACAGCACGACGTTCTTCACCACGGACACCAACGCACTCGTGCGTAATAACCCGCGCCAACGCGATATGTTTGACGTGGTGCCTGGCGCTCAAACCACCCCCGCAACCCCACAGACCGCTAACGCATAAAATTATGAACGATGCAGACCCTAACCTGGTGGACACAGCCCTGGAGCTGCTCCAGACAGGCATCAAACCGAACACGACCAAAGACGGCACGGAGTATCTGGTGATACCCGCCCGGGCTACAGTGTACGACTTGGAGAAGTTCCTGGAGGCGCCCCGGCGCATCCGCCAAGCCTTGGACTTTGACCGGCTGGAATCCTTTTGCGGTTACGTGAATGAATTCAAAGGGGCGGGCACCAAGATTTTCATGGACATGAAAATGGGCAAGCTCACAGCCGTGCTGGATTATCACCAGCCAGGGAAACCGAGCTGGGGCCATCACCGGGCAAATTTCGAGCCGCTGCAAACCGAGGAGTGGACTCGCTGGCGCGTCGTAAATGGTCAATGGATGAATCAAGAAGCCTTCGCGCTGTTTCTGGATGAGAACGCCGCGGACGTCACCACGCCGCCAGCGGGTGAGATGCTCGATATGTCGCGAAACCTGACCGCCAAAATCAGTGTGAACTTCAAAAAGGGCATACGCCTGGAGAACGGCACCGAGCAGATCCAATACGAGGAGGCGATGGAGACCAAGGCGGGACATAAAGGCCAACTCGAAGTGCCTTCGTCATTCACGCTGAGTATGGCCTTGTGGGAGGGGTGTCCCAAGCGGCCGCTGGAAGCGCGCCTCCGTTACAAGATCAAAGAAGGGACCTTGAGCTTTTGCTCGACCCTGGTGCGGCCGCACATTTTTCAACAGGCTGAAATCGAGGCGCTGCGTGCTGAGGTGCTCAAACAGACGAAACTGGCGCCACTGTGTGGCGGTGGGCTGGGGTGAAAAGGGCATGAACAAAACCAACTTCATGGCGGCCATGGTGGCGCTCCTGGCGCCGCGTGGCCCGGAGCCAGTCACCACGTCTTTGCTCGTCATGCCGACGCGGGCGCCTGTGCGTGAATTCCGCAGGCCGCGCGCCGGCTGGCGCGAGCAACGCCGCAAACGCGTTTACCGGGAGCTGGCGTACCGGCGGCGGAGAAACGCGAGGCTCGGCGTATGAACGGCGAAGCGGCGAGGGACCAGGGCATCGAGCGGGTGCTGGTGAACAACGAGCAGGCGGTGGCGCTCATCATGGATTATTTCCGGGAGAAGTGGGCACCGGCCAAAGGTGCGGGCTACGAATTCCTGTTTGAAGAATTCCGCCATGATGCGCAAGCCGCTGGCATGCCTGAGCCGCATAAGAACGCCTGGGGCGCTATTAGCACCCTGTTCGCCAAACAAAAGCTGGCGTTTAACACCGGGCGCATACGCCAGCGCAAGGATAAGAAGGCGCACAAGTGTGACGGCTTTGTGTGGCAAGTGTTGTGATCGACCAGCTCACACTTTTCCCCGAGGACAAACGGCCGAAACGGACGCGCCGGCGTGAGGGCTGCGCAGTGCGCCAGAAAAGTGCGTGGGTGTTGCGGGTGGTGAATTATTTCAAGGCATGGCTGGCGGCCAAGCCTGATGATTACACGTTTATTGGCGAGGATTTTCGTGTGGAGGCGCTGGCCGCTGGCGTGCCGGACCCGCCTGGGCATAACAACACGTGGGGCACGATCTGGCCGCAGATACGCAGGACCGGCCTGGTCCAGGTAACCGATCTCACGCGCAAGATGCGCGTGCAAAGCTCTAACGCGCGGCGCGGCCGCGTTTATCGCAAGCTCTGATGGACACGCTTGAAAAACTGGCGGGGTTCAAGCCCTCCGCGCATCCGGTGCTCAAACTCCCGGGCACCGTGGAGGAGGCGCGCGCCGCCATCACGCGCATGGGTGGGCCGGACGCATTTTGCGACTGGCTCCACTCGCGCGAGGAGATGATTCAAAACGAGAAGAACGACCCTTACCACTTCGGCGTGTATCTCCCGCATTGGAAAGATGCGGACGCGCTTTTGGAGGCGGCGCCGCGTTTGCTCGTGTTAGGTGGCAACCGCAGCGCCAAATCCAAATACGCGGCCAGGCGCATCGTGACCATGATGGCCAGCAAACCAGACCGGCGCGTGATGTGTTTGCAAGCCACCGGGCCAAACAGTGTGGCGCTCCAACAACCTTACGTGCACGAGTTCCTGCCACCGGAATGGCTCGCGGCACCCAAGGGCTCAGTGGCGAACCTCAAATACTCGCGCAAAGGCGGCTTCACTGAAAACACCTTCGTGGCACCCAACGGCTCGCAATGCTGGTTCTACAATTACGCGCAGGACATAGGCGTGCTCGAAGGCTGGGAGCTTGACCTGGTGTGGTGTGATGAGCTTGTGCCCTGGGCGTGGGTGGAGACCCTCGGCTTCCGCCTGGTGACGCGCGCCGGCCAAATGATAGTGACCTTTACGCCGGTGCAAGGCTACAGCATGACGGTAAAACAGATCCAGGACGGCGCGCGTGTGACCCAGTGGCGCAAGTCCGAGCTGCTGCCGGACACGGTGAACGTGCCGCAAGGCCCGCCTGGCCACATGCCTTATGTGATGGAGCCGGTGAGCCCAAACTGGCGGGTGATCTTCTTTCACTCGGACATGAACCCGTTCGGCAATTACCCGGAGCTGGTGAAGGAATGCGCCGGGAAAGACCGCAGCTTTGTGATGGTGCGAGCTTATGGTTACACTGAGAAAACTTTTGGCGATGTGTTCCCGCTGTTCGGCGCGCACAACATCGTGGATGAGGCGCGCATACCCGTGGATGGGACAAACTACTGCATCGCGGACCCGGCCGGCGCCCGTAATTGGTTTCTGCTTTGGGTGCGTGTGGACCCTTTCGGCCGTCATTACATTTACCGGGAATGGCCTGATGTGGACCGTTACGGTGAGTGGGCCGTGGCCAGCGAAAGCAACACGCACCTGGACGGCGCGCCAGGACCCGCCCAGCGTTCGCTGGGTTACGGCATTGTGGACTACAAAAAGTTACTTCTCTCGGAAGAGATGGGGAGGAAGGTAAGAGGTAAGAGGGATGAGGTAGGACTCGAACCTCATACCTCTGACCTCATACCTGGTGAAGCGATCCTCGAACGCATCATGGACCCGCGCGCGGCTAAGGCCCAGGTGGCGGCGGACAAAGGCGGCACGTGTCTCTTGGACCGGATGAACGAACAACAATTTGATCGTGAGGATAAACTCATAGGCCCAGCCATGCCCTTTGTGCCGGGGAGCGGTATCGAGATCGAGGAGAAGGTGAGCGCCATAAACGATCTTCTGGCTTGGGACACAGACCGGCCACTGGAACCGCTGATGAATGAGCCCCGGCTCTATGTGAGCCGGAATTGCCGCAACACGATTTGGGCGCTCCAAAATTGGACGGGGCGCGATGGGCAAAAAGGCGCGTGCAAAGACCCGGTGGATTGCCTGGGGCTCATGGCCGCTGGCAATTTGCTCTTTGCAGATGCCGGCGCGCTCGAATGCACCGGAGGAGGGGCCTATGGGTGAAGGAAGGAAACCATGAACTTGACAGCTACGAAAGAGCAGCGAGCCAAAGAATGTGATTGCGGCTGGGAATTGCCCGCGCACTTGGGCTTGAACCTGGGTTACCACAAACAGCGGGACGAGGATGCACCCGCGTTACCTGAGGACACCACCGTATCCGTCCAGTGCCCGTGTTGCGGCCGTAAATGGCACCAGAAAATGCGCTTGCTGGCCGCTGAGCAAACGGTGACTGAATGAAAAACAAACCAAACCTGTGGGATGCGTTCATCGTGGTTCTCCTGCTGCTCGCGCTGGCGCAGGCTGTAGGCGAGCTGCTGGCTTACTGGCGCATCGCGCTGCATGGACTCAAATGACTGTGGAACAATTCAACTGTTTGCCCGTGCTCTTGCGCAGGCAACTCGTGATGGATCTCACCGGAATGTCCAGCCGCAAGCTCAAAGTGCTGGTGGAAGATGGTGTGCTGCGCGGCCGGCGTTTCGGCAGTGAGTTCAAATACTATCGCGAGAGTGTGCGCGAGATGGCAGGGTTGAAAGGAAATGGAAATGGCAAATGAAAGGCACTGACCCAAGGCCCGACTCAACCGGCTCCCCGCCGCCGCCTGGAGCGACGTGTTCGGTGAATTATGAATGGGACGCTGAAAACCCAGCCTGCGCCTGCTGTGGCGCTGCGATGTTCCTGCTCGAAGGCTGCGAGTGGCATGATGATCCCGCGATGAATCTGTGTCATCAGTGTGCGCTCGGTGCTCTGACTGATGCGCGAGACGCCATCGAGGAAATCCGGCAAGTGGCGACGGGTGAAAAGCAAGTAGCCAATGACGATACTGAGGCCATGCAGTGGATCGTGGAGCGCATCGCAAAACTCAAGTCACCGAACCCTCAAGGCACAACCGCAAACGCTTTCCCGGCGTTGCGCTCCAGCGCCTCGTTATGCCTTTCGCGCCCGTGGACGTGGCGGGACAAACTCCGATGCAAACTCTGGCCACCGCAACACTGCGACCTGCCGGAAGCACCGCCGACACACAAAGACGTGCTCGTGTGCCGCGTGACATCGGAACTCTCATGGCGGGACCGTCTGCGAGTGCTAGCGACTGGCCGAATCCGTGTGGAATCGCGGACGGTGACGGAGAACATCATCGGCGAACACAAAACCAAAAGCGTCTTCATGGCGTTGCCGCCGAGATGGTGGGACCGCGAGGCATAACGAATAAGCTCACCAACCGCCACGAACTGACGTATGAAAGAGAAACCCCAAGGCAAATCACCAAGCGCAATTGGCGGTTCGGTGCAGCGCATGGTTCGGCAAATCTGGCTGGATGTCCGATTTCTAATCACGCGAAAACACACGATGATAGAAGCTCCAAAGGTGGGCTGCGGGTGTGTCATGTGTGAGTCGGCGAGAAACGCGAAACAGTGATCGTGCCGAACACTGGATTGAGCATCAAAAACGACGCCTAGCACGGGATGAGTTTTCATCGGCGCAAATCACGAAAAGACTGGAGCCGCAACGCGAACCGCAGGAAAGCTGCGCTCCGCATTAAGCGGGGAAAGGCATCTGCCGCCAGGTGGGAAACGGAACTGAAACACGAACCAAAATGAACTTCAAAGATCTACAGATGGCGGCGGACCAGCTCCCGGGTGAGCATGTGGCGCGGGATATTTGGGCGCTGGCCAGTGACCCGCGCTTTCCCGCCGTGGTGGCCCTCCTGGATGACGTGCGCAAGACACGCCTGGCCCAGGGCTGCGGCGCGGCGGAGTCTAACAACCACGGCGTGCTCGCCCACGCCATGGGCAGTGTGGATGCCGTGGATGAAATCAAAGCCCGCATCCAAACCCTGATCGAACCGCCAGCGGAGGAGAAATGAACGAAATCCTGCTCGGGGCTCTGATACTCCTGGACCAACTGCTAGGTTGGGCCATTGATAAACTCGGCTGGTTTGAACGCACACAACGCAAGCTGAAACGGAGACTGGAGGAATTGGAAAAGCGGAAATTGGAAAAATGAAAGAGCAAACTTACTGCATAACACCCCAGCTCTCGCCGGAGGAGGCGAATCGTTGGCGGCCGGCCATGGGTGTGATTTGTTGGCGAGGTGATGAGCTATTTTTCTACGCTGGTGCCACAGGCTTGGCTGATGCGGAGGCCGCGCTGTGCGCCAGTTATGATGGCGCGCCTGTCATCTACGTTGCCGAGCATGAGGCCGTGCTAGTCAGCGAAACGTGGGCACGGGAGAGTTACCCGGAGCGGAAGGCTGTTTACGATGCCATCCACGCGCGCGCCGTGAAGATCCGCGAGGACGATGCGCAAGGCAAGATCCCGTGAACCTGAGCAGCGGCACGATCAAAAACTGTTACTCACCGGCCGGCATGCCGTTTTTCGCCCCAGGCACGCTGCGTTATGAAAAGGATTGCCCCAGGTGCATCTACGGCACACTGCGGCGCGTGGACCACGAGCACTGGCAAGGCTGGTTTTGTATCGACTGTAAATGGGAGATCACAGACCTGGCGCTGGCATGTCTAAAGCCGGGTGAAATCGGCTTCCACCTTCAAAAATTCCTCCCTCCTGCCCCGACAAACTAGCGCCAAGTAGTGCTAACTGGTGTCAACTCGTACACCAGTCTCTTCCCCTTCTCTCTCTCCAGGTTTAGAAGCGCATCCTGAGCTTTTCACAGAGCTCTGACTCCCTCTGGCGGGGATAAGCGCCTGACGAAAGTAAACCGGCTTTCTGACTTTGAGCCCATCAAAGCTGTTTCCCCACTTGCGGGGGATGACCAAAAGCGCATGGCAGACGAAAACCAAACCGGAACAGCCACGGAAACGGGAGCGGGAATAACCGTGGCGCAGTTAGCGGCGCAACTGACGAAGAAGGCGCCGCCTGACGCGGGCGCGGGCACTCACACTGCCGGCACCACGTTGGCCCCAGGAGCAACACCAGCGGAAGAAGCGCCAGCCGGTGAAACGCCTGGGACCGGGCAGGAACTTTTTGGAGAGAATGCGGAGACGGGAACAGGTGAACCAGGTGCAACCGGGGAGGGAGGTGAGACAGATACCGGCGCACCTGAGTGGTATCAAAAGCGGATCGCCAAGATCACCGCCAAACAACGCGCCCTTGAGGAGCGCCTGGCGGCAGCGGAGAAACGGGCCGAGGACGCAGCCGGTGAACTGGACAAGACACGCGCCCAGGTCAACGGCAAAACCAAGGTCTGGAACTTCCGCGAGCAAGAGCTCCAGCAACAACTCGCCCATAAACGCGAGCTGGTGCGCTGGGCGGAGGAGAACGCGGACGGCGCGCAGCTTACCGACGACAAAGGTAACGAGGTGAGCTACAGCCCCGAACAAGTGCGCTCTCTGAAACTCAGCGCGCAGGAGGACATAGGCGATCTGCGCGGGCAACTGCGCGAGCACCAAACCGAGATGCGCAACCTGCATGAGTATTGGGACTCGGAAGCCGTGAAGGCGTATCCCGCGCTCAAGGACGAAAGCAGCGAGACGGCTCGGAACATCCAAACGATGCTCGATAAGTTGCCCTGGCTGCGGGAAGTGCCCGATGCGCGTATCAGCCTGGCTGATATGCTCGCCGGCCGCGCCGCGCGCCTTAAACGCGCACCCGCGCCTGGCGGCGGCACCGCCCCCAATACCACTACCAAACCACCCTTACGCGCCCCCACCGGAGGCAGTGCCCCGGCGCGCGCGGCGGAGGGTGAACCCAGTGCCGATGTCAAAGCGGCTCAGCAAACATTCCAAGAGACTGGTCGGGCACAAGACTTAGCACGGCGCTTCGCAGCAGAGCGAAAGGTTTAACGATGCCAAGTGCAAATTCGTATGCCAGCCCGTCCACAACGGGCGGTAACCGCGAGGATCTGAGAGATATTCTCACGATTCTCGAACCGGAAGGTACTCCGGTCACCAGCATGATCTCCAAAGGCCCCGCGCCTAAGGCCACGCTGGTGGAAGTACTCGCAGACACACTCCGTGCCCCACGCACTACGGGTGTGCCTGAAGGTCTCGACGTTAATTCATTCTCGAACAAGGCGAGCAAACGCTCCCGGTTCGGCAATTACATCCACATCCTGGAAGACAGCTTCGCCGTCACGGACGTGGAAATGATGGTGGCCGTGGCCGGCACCAGTGATCTCTACGGTGAGGCTAAAGCCAAGTGCGTGCGCGAGCTCAAACGCGACCTGGAAAGCGTCATCTGCGGCGACCAGGAAATGGTGCAGGGCTCAGGCTCCACGGGCTGGGTCACGCGCGGTTTGTTTAAGTGGATACAAGCCACCGCGCAAGCCACACAGCCGGTGCCTGCGGACTTCCTCACGCCGGCCGCCAACATCGGCACCTACAGTGCCGCGATTACCGAAGCGCAATTCAACGGCCTGCTCCAGGCCATGTACCTGGTCTATGGCGAGAAGAAAACTTACCAGGTGGTGGGTGGTGTGGAGTTCATCGAGACGGTGGACAACTTCACGCGCGTTAATTCATCCGCCACAAATATCCGCTACCAGGTGACGGAAGACGCGGTGCGGCACCAGATCAGCCTCAGCGTGCGGATCTTCGACAGCAGCTTTGGCATGGCGCATTTGATGCCCAGCCAATTCCTGAAGATCGACGCGGCTGGTGTGGGTGACGTGAACGCCGCCCTGTTTCTCAACATGGAGCTCCTGGAGCTTCAGATGGCTGAGGCATTGCACTCGGTGGATCTCCCTGACTACGGCGGCGGCCCTCGCGGCTACTGCAAGACGGTGTTTTCACTCGGTGTGAAGAACCCGCGCGGCCTCGGGAAGAACACGGCCTAACTCTGCGGGTGGTGGGTGGCAGGTGGCTGGTTGTTAGCCGGCCAACCCGCAACCCACAACCACCAACCAACAAAAAATAATGAGAGCTTATAGACTCAAATTGGAGGAACGCGGTGGCATCGGGTGGACGGACCTGTTCATCGTGACCCACGCGGACTTCACCACCGTGACGGATGACGTGGCGCAGAGCATCACGCTTTGCCCGCTGGCCATAGGCGACGTGGTGAACAACAACGTGCTGCTCGAAGTGCGCACCAACGCAAATGTGGTGGCCGCTGTGACTGGCTCAGTAGGCGTCACGGGCAGCGTGGCCGCCCTGCTCGCAGCCTCGGACCTGCTGGCCGCAGGTGGTGAGTATTACGCGAGTGGCTCAGGCATCGGCGCGTATGCGGCGATTGCGGCGGTCAACCTGCTATTCACCGCTGACCCGGGCGCGGCGGATAACGTGGATGAAATGACCGCTGGCGAATTCTGGATCTGGGCCACGATCAGCCGGAAGGCTGAGCGCAACCTTCAGGTTTAGTCCCAACCAAACGTGGCGCGCTCGTTCGCGATGGCGGGCGCGTCACACCTTTTACATGAAACATTACCGGCTCAAACACGAGGAAGCGCGCGGGCTCGGGTTCACGGACCTCTTCAAGATCCTTTACACGGATTTCACCTCGTCCACGGCGGCGGCGGGTGTGTCGGCGGATCTCGTGCTGACCTCGCTGGCGGTGGGGGATGTCCTGGGGACTGGCACACTGCTGGAAGTACGCACGAACGCGGCGGGTTTAACCCAGGCGGATGGGTCCGCTGGGCCTTCCACAGGCGGGACGATCTTAGGGGCGTCAAATCTCCTCGCGGCAGGTGGTGAGTACTACGTGCCGGCCGCTTCAGTGGCGGCGCTGCCAATCACGGCGGCGGCGAACCTGGTTTTCACCATCACACCGAATTCCGGCCTGGGCGTGGAACAAGCTGTGAACCTGATTTCAGCGGGCGAGTTTTGGCTTTGGGTATCCATCAAACGCAAGGCGGATCGTGCGATACAGGTTTAACAATTTCCAGGGAGTGGCACGCGCATACCACTGGTTTGGTCTGTGGCGCGATGCCACCCCTAACAATCTGCGGAGGCAGAGGCAGAGGCGAGAGAGCGAGTCAGTGCTCCGCGCCGGGACTTGAACGCCCCCGGCGCGGAGTTTTTGAAACGATGAGTGACATACTGCAAAAGCTGGCGGGTAACGCACCGCGCATACTGGTGCCGAAATGGAAGAACATTCCCGTGAGCTTCGAGCGGGAGCTGCGTGAAGGCGGTATGCTCATGAAGAAACTGGAGCGCGAACGCGGCCGCACCGATGAACGGCTGGCCGGCGCCGCGCTGCCGCATAAGAATTATGTGCGCAAACCTGGGTCTGAGCTCGATCTCCGCGCGGTGGTGGACATGGCCACTTACATACGCTGGCAACAAACTGACCCTTTCTTTTGGCATGACAAAAAGAACGTGAAGAAATTTGTGGCGGATAACCCCATCGTGGCGCCGTGGAAAACCTAACCGAAGATATGAGGTATGAGGTGAGAGGTAAGATTGCCAACCTCCTACCTGTTACCTCCTACCTTGCCCAACAGTGAGATCCATCTCCTATTACGATGTTTTGCAGAAAGCCGCCGAAGCCACCGGCCGGATCTTCACGGACCTTTCCGTGCAGGAAGCGGGCCTGTTTAAAGGCTACGTCAACACGCGCCTCAAAGAAATGTGGGAAGCGTGGAACTGGCCGGACCTGATGCTGAGTGAGGAGCGCAAATTCCGCGCTGACTGGAGTGGGGCCACCACCTACGCGGCCGGCGCTGAGGTCTATTACCTGCCAGCCAAGAAGTATTACCAGAGCTTGCGCGCGGCGAACACGAACAACGCGCCGGCCACTGGCACGCCCTTGGTGGAGAATTCCGCCTGGTGGGCTGAATGCGCCACCAGCTACAGCGGCCAGGAGTACGATAGCGCCGCCAGCTACGCCGTGGGCGCCAAGGTGCTTTACCCCGCCACGGGCCGTTATTACCAGGCGCACACCGCGAGTGCCGGGGGTTTTGTGCCTACGAACACGGCGCGCTGGGGAATCCTCACGCCGTTTAACCGATACATAGCTTTCGAGCAGACCGGCCAAACCAAGCTGGGTGATGTGTTGGAGGTGTATGATCGGGACCCGGAGATTTTCGAGGGCGCACTGCCGCTCACCTGGCGCGAGGGTAACCTGGGCATACACGTGTTTGACCCTGTGCCCACCTGCTGGCCCAGGTGGCGCAAGTTCCTCCCCTTTCTCAAGGGCACAGCCTTCAGCGCCACGGTGGCCTACGCCGTGGGTGACCAGGTTTACTACCAAGTGACCAGCGCCAGTGGCATCGTCACCGCGGATTTTTACGAGTGCATCACAGCCACTAATGTGGGTGACCTGCCGAGCACGGATAAATGGGTCAAGGTGGAGATCCCCTTCATCTTCGGTGAATGGCTCATCCACGCCAGCGCGGCGGATATGCTCAGCAAAGACGGCAAGGACGACTGGGCTAAGGACGAGATGGCCCTGGCCATGACCATGAAACTGCACGAGCTCGACAAGCAGGAACGGCAGAAAGGACAAGAGCCCCCTCTGCGCGTCAAGCAACGTGACAGCAGTCTTTACTCCTGGGGCACCACTCCCGCGCGCACATGAGCAAGACCGATAAACCAACAGCCATTGGTGATCTCGCCAAGGAGTTTTCTGATTGTCTCACGCGGCCGAACCTGTGGGCGGATCGCCAGGATATAAACTGGAAAAGCCGGTATAACATTTGGGCGGGCCAAGATTGGAGCGGGCGCAAGCTCAAGGCGCGCCTGGGTAAAGAACCGTTCCCCTGGGATGAAGCGAGCGATGCGCGCGTGCCGCTCATTGACGGCTACATAAACGAGGATGTGGATACGCTGCTCAACTCGCTTTACAGCGCGCGCCTCATGGCCGCACCCACCGAGAGCGGGGACATGGGCAAGGCCAACACGGTGACCAATTTCGTGCGTTGGATGTTTTACACGCAGATGCCCGAGCTGGAACGCGAGGCGGAGCTCCTGGCCAATTACACGCTGGAACGCGGGTTGGGTGTGCTGGGCGTTTTCTGGCGCAAGGAAATGCAGCTCACCGAGAAGACCGTGAAGATCGAGGAGCTCCTGCCTGAGATCGCCCAGGTGATCGCGGACCCCACGCGGGAGGATGACGCGGTGGAGCTGGTCCACAACACGATCAATGAGGCCGCGCAGGATAAGGACGAGGACCTGACCATGACCAAGGCGGAAGTGCGCAAGGCCGTGGTGAGCTTGCGCGAGACCGGCACCGCCGAGTACCTGCAACCTTACGCGTGCGAGAACAGGCCCACCGTGCTGGCGCTCTGCCCGGGTGAAGATTTCTTCATCCCGCGTGATGTGACGGATCTGCAAAACGCGCGCATGCTCTTTTACCGGGAGTTCATGACCGAGGCCCAGCTCAGGGACGCGGAGCGGAGCTACAAGTGGGATGGCAAATGGGTGGACCGCATCGCGGCGGTGGCCAAAGGCAAAGCCCAGGCCCTCACCTATAGCACGCCCAAAGTGGTGGACTCGCGTGAGCGGCAGACTGTGACCGGGCTGGATACCACGGAGCTTTACGAGATCGTGCATTGCTTCGAGAAACGCACCGGGCCACAGCGCACCCCGGGGATCTATTACGCCGTGTTTAATATGCACGTGCAAAGCATGGATGGCGTGGAGGATTTCGCCGCGCGCCGTGACTTGCTCGAGTACACGCACGGCCGTTACCCCTTCGTGGCGTTCCCGCGTGAGCGCGTGAATCGCCGCCTGGACTCCTCGCGCGGTTACGGCGAGGTGGGGTACACGATGCAGACCCAGGTGAAGACGGTGTGGGATAGCCGCAGTGATCGCGAGAGTATTGCCACCATACCGCCTCTGCTGCACCCGGCCGGCCGCGCGCCATCGCGCTGGGGGCCTGCGGTGCGCGTGCCTTACTTGCGTGCCGATGAATTCCGGTTTGCGGATATGCCCAAATACGACCCGGGCAACGCCATGGTGGAAGAGAGTGTGCGGCACATGGCGGATTGGTATTTCGGCCGCGCGGTGAAGGACCGCGACCCGGATTACACACGGGCACGCAAACAACGCATGGTCACCCGCTGGCTCAAGGGCTGGTCTGAAGTGACGCAAATGTGCTTTCAACTGGAGCAACAGTACGGGCCAGAGGACATCTGGTTCCGTGTGGTGGGCTCTGCCAAGGCGCAACCGCTGCACGCCAACCGCTCAGAGATCCAGGGCAAGTTTGACCTGCACATGACCTGGAACGTGCTGAACCAGGACCCGGAGCTGCTCCAGGCCAAACTGGATTTACTCCTCAAACTACTGGCGGCTGACGTGAACGCCGTGGTGGACCGCACGGAACTCATGACGGTGATCTTTGAATACCTGGACCCGAACCTGGGCGAGCGCCTGCTCCAACCGCAGGAAGCGGCCAGCCTGCGCGAGATCGAGGACGAAAAGACCGTGTTTGCCCGCATGATGACCGGCCAGGAGGAGAACGTGAAGCCCGATGGCCAGGCTTACAAACTGCGCATGGACGTGCTCCAGGGTTTGCTCAAGACCAATCCACTCGCGCAACAGGCGTACAACGGCAACGAACGAATCAAAGAGGTGGTGGATAAACGGCTCAAACAACTGAATTTCCAGATCCAACAGAAAATGGTGAACCCCACTATTGGACGGCTCGGTGCATGAACATGAACAACTGAAGGTATGAGGTATGAGGTATGAGGTGAGAACCTCCTACCTCTAAACCTCCTACCTCTTACCTTGAAAAACCTATGGGCAACGCAGTCTCAATTCAACAGGAAGCCGCTCGGGCAGCGACGAGCGGAATCAAAACGGCAGACGGCACTGTGCTGGCCGCAAATGCGCGCCGGGCCTGGTGGGGTGTCATTAACTGTGATGACGCAGTGTGCCTGGTCAAGATGGGCGCGGCCGCTTCCACCTCGGACTTCGACGTGCCGCTCAAGGCGGGCACGGCGGCGGATGACGGGACGGGTGGCAGTTTCTTCGACGCGAGTTACAAAGGGATCGTGAGTATCAAAGCCGCCACGGGTGCGCCGCGCGCCGTGGTGATCGAGATGGAGCAAGCGTACTGATGCTCGACCAACCGCCATTGCAGTCACGGATATTGTCCACACCTAACAGGGCGGGCGGCTGGAATCATCCCTCGCTCAGCGCGCTCGTGGGCGCGGGTGGAGGCGGTGGTGGTTTCAGCGCGGAACCGGAGTTGAGCGCGTGGGTGGCCCGCGTGCAAGGACGGGGCAGCAATGTGACGGGCACGGGTGTGCAGACTGCGGTGGGGAATTTAATTATCGGGCTCAAGACGGATTTGCTGTGGGACATGGCTTGGCGCATCGGCGTGTATGCCGGGGATGCGCTTGCCGCGTTAGAGGCGCCGTTGTTGATTTCTGCGGCTGATGTGGCCACGGATACGTTGACGGGGTTTGTGGCTGGGGATTACACCTCAACTGGGCTTGTGGGTGGCGCGGGCAAACGCATTTTGACGGGTTTTAATTGGTGGCTGCCACCAGTGTACTCGACGCCGAATCCGTTGTTGAACATTAACAGCTTCAGCATCGGGCTTTATACACGGACGGCCACCGCAGCCGGGGCGGTTCAAATGGGGACGCAACAAGCGGGGAACGCGGCAAGTGGTTGTTACCTGAGTCACGACGCCTCGACTGTGAACGCTGAAATGTGGGACATCACGGCGGGTGTCTCTGTGGCGGATGCTTCAGGGGTAGGGTTTTATTTGCTGAGCCGCACGGCGTCAAATGCCCTGAAGCTCTACAAGAACGGTTCGCAGATTGGCTCTACGTCCACCAGCCCTGGTGGGGCCGTGAACGGGTTCAGCTTTGCGGTGCATGACGGCAACCTTTCAAATTCAGCCTGGGCGCCGACTTCGCAGAGTATTTGCTTTTACTGGATCGGTAAGGGATTGGACGCCACGCAAGCGGCCAACCTGCGCACGCGGGTGCAAACTCTCCAGACGGCGCTGAGCCGACAGGTATGAAACGCTTTTGCCAATTCTTAATCGGGGCGGGGATCGCCGCCGCGCTGTTGCTGGCGTGCGCGCTCCTCTTGCTTGGCTGTGAGACGCTACCGAATGGCAAGCGCCCGCTCTACGTGGCGCATACGAATGAGCTGGGGCAGGTGTCTTACACGCTCAATCCCGGGCTCACAAATGCCGCCGCGCACTTCCGCGATATAACGGAGGCGATACCCACGCCGTGGAGCACGCTGGCCCAATCCGCCATGGCTTTGACCATCGGTGTGCTGGGTTGGGTGGCTAAGATCAAATCGGATCGCGCTGCGATTGTGCCTACGCTCATCGCGGCGGTGGAAGCTACGCCGCACAATGAAGACGTGAAAACGACGATCCGGCGTGTGGCCGAACAGACGGGCATGGAGAAACGGCTCAACCGCGAGGTGCGCCGGTTCAAGACAGCGCGGGTGGGCCGGGATTTCGGCAAGGACCCATGAGCCATGAAACGCCGCTAGATAAAGCCTACGCGATTTTGAAAGCGCATTATCACGATTTTTTGATTGTGGCCAATGAACACAATGAACCGGCTAACGGCGGCCAGGTGGAAGACCCGGTGGTGGTGTGGCACGGCGGTGTGGCCCACGCCTTCCGTAACCTGGAGCTGGCCCGGGAACGGGTGAAGTATATGCGCCGCTCAAATTGCCCGCCGAAATGAACAAGCCAAAAATACGAGGTATGAGGTATGAGGTAAGCTGCCTCACCTCTTACCTCTTACCTCCTACCTTCTGAGCCATGGGCCGCTACGTCCAAACAGGTCCGGGGCAAGTCTTGGAACCGCCGATGCAGGCGGGTGACATAGGCTTTCTCGGGGTGAACAATCGCCTGGCGCCCGAACAACTCCCGGCCGGTGTGGTGGCCGAAGCCATCAACCGGCGTTTCACTAAAGGCGTGGCGGAAGCGCGCAAGGGCATCCGCAAATTGAACTGGTTGAACCGCCAGGTGGTGTCTGGAGATTACCGGCGCAAGCTGCAACCTTTCGCGATTATCTACGGTGTGGGCAAATACAATGACCCGAATGGATTTGAATGGGATGTGGTGGCGGCGGATGGCGCCGTGTACTTCGCGCGTGAACAACAATTCCCGGCCACCAGTGTGCCGTTACCCTTTGGGGTGACCATCACCAGCACGGTGACCTTCACACAGTGTTTCAATGTGCTGCTCATGTTTCGCGGGGAGGACCTGGATGAGCTGGTGCTGGACAACATCGAGGAAGGTTTCAAAGCCATCGTGAGGTTGCCCAACGAGATCACGGGCACCGGCACGGAGAATCCCGATGACGGCAACGAGGATATTCCACCTGCGGAGCGCGGCTTATTCTTCCAGAACCGGGTGTGGATACCGTACAACCGGGATCTGGTGGGGGTGAGTGATTACCTGAATTACACGCGTTACTCACCCACGCGCAGTGTGGCCCGCATTAACCAAGGCTCGAATGATGCCCTGGTGACCCTGGGCCGGTTTAACGAGACCACGCTCATCGCGTTTAAGGAGCAAAGCATCTACGCCATGGGCAACCTCACCGGCGATCTCACCGCGGCGTTTCTCTACGAGATCACCAGTGAGTATGGGTGCAAAGCGCCGCGCAGCGTGGTGGCGGTGGGCAAGGACCTGTGGTTCCTGGCGGATAAACGCGGCGTGTGCTCCATCACGCTCACGGAACAAAACAAGATCCAAGGTGTGGACGTGCCGGTGAGCCAGGACATACAGGACACCATTGACCGGATCAACTGGCGCTATGCCGAGAACGCGGTGGCCAAGTACTGGCAGAACCGGCTTTACATGGCTGTGCCCATAGACAATGCGGAGGTGGTCAAACCTAACATCATCCCCAGTGGCGCAGAGTATGATGCGGATGGGGTGTATGAGGTGTATCCGGTGCGCGTGGGTAACCGTTACCGCTGGACCATGGGCGCGAATGATGTGGCGGTGGCCAACGGCCAGGGCTTAAACGCCACTTATGACGGTGCTGGCCATTACACAGATGTGTTTGGGCCAGCCCAGGCGCCCACTGGCTATGTGCCCGGGGCGCGCTACCTGTGGAATCCTGGCACCTCGACGAGCTTGATTAACGGGGTGGATACATTGCTCGCGGTGGATGGCCCGCAGATCTTCACGGCCGCAGGCACCAGTGTCACCTTTGTGGGGACACCGGGCGGGTTCCTCAGTGAAGACATGGGCGAAGTGTTTCGCGAGAGCGGCGGAGATTTCACAACCACCACCTTTGTGCTGTTGAAACTGGTGGGCACACCTGGCGAGCCGGTCACCGCTACGTTGCAACCGCTTTTCCAGGGGGTGAACAACGCGGTGCTCGTCTATGATTTTCAGGCCGGCAAATGGAGCGGGCACGATGAAAGCGCGGTAATCATGGTGCGGGATTGGTCTCTCACCACGGTGAAAGGCAAGCAACGCCTGGTGTTCTTCAGCGCGGATGGCACCATGAACCTGTACGAGGAAGGCGCGCTCGATGAGAACATTTATGAGGAAGCCCTGGCCCCTATCGTGTACGAGAACGTGGAGACCAGCCTCACCACACGGGGCTACCTCTTCGAGACCCTGGAGCCTAAGAGCGCGTTGCGAGGGCTCCTGGCCATGGCGGGGCTCAACCCCACTTACACCATAGAGCTGCTCACGGAAGGGGTGCGCGAGAGTGTGACCCTGGTGAGTAACCGGACTAAGAACCGGCTCAAGTATTACCGGCCGCACGATCAACCGGATTGGGACCCCTCGAATGTGAACGGGGATTTCATGCGGCCGTATCGCGAGGATTACGCCTGGGTGATGGGCGAAGATCCAGACGCGACTTACTTGGACACAAAGATACTACCGGACACCTTCCAGGAGATCGAAGAGAAGCTCTGGCTCACTGGCCGTGGCAAATACTGCCAGCTACGGATCACGGGCAGTGTGGGTATGCTCACGGTGTTCAGCGTGAACACTGAAGCCGTGGTGGCCAGTAAACGATTTGGAGCACACGCATGAGAACCGCTAACCAGGTAAGAGGTATGAGGTATGAGGTAAGATCTCTCACCTCCTACCTCCTACCTCCTACCTTCCCCACCACATGGCCTTTGTAATCACCATCACACCGGGGTACGACTTTCCGCCAGGTGTCCCCATCGGCCTGGATGAATTGCGCGCGGCGGCGAGCCCCACTGTCTCGCTCACGGGCGGCCTGGCTGACCTGGACGATGTGAGCGCCACGGCCGCCACGGTGACTGGCCAGGCCCTCGTGTGGAACCAGACAGCCGGCGCGTGGGAACCGAGTGGGACCATCAAGGTGCGCGGGATTGACCTGGGGTTGATGACTGGGGCGAGCACCAGCAATGATGGAGTGGGTGGGGCGGTGCCCACGCCGCTCAAGGCGAATGTGGCGGATTTCCTCAGGGGTGATGGGCAATGGGCTACGCCTTCCATCACGGGCGCAGCGGGCAATAATTTGTTTCTGTACTTTAACTACGTCTAAAATCTTATGGCTACCACACCCACATTTGCATCCACGCCCAAAATTGGGCTGAACCAAACAGCCGCAGCGCAAACTGCCCGGGACACCTTTGCCGTGGCAGGCGGCGATCTGGTGCTGACCGCAGGCGCCAACGGCACGCGGGTTGATCGAGTGGATATTATCAGCGCCGCCCTGGTGGGTGGTGGGGCGCCCAGCGCAAACGTGGCGCGCCTCTGGATCTACGACGGAGCCAGCGTGCGCCTGCTTGTGGAGGTGGAGGTGCCAAGCACCACGCCCACCGCGAGTGTGAAAGGGTTCACGTCCGCAGTGAATTTTCCAAACGGGCTGATTTTGCCCGCTGGCTACAGTTTGCGCGCCACGATACACACCTACGCGGGCGCACCGGACAAAATGAACTTCATCGCGCACGCGGCTGACTACTGATGAACAACCCCGGCACACTCTATTACCCGAACGGGCCGCACCCAGCCAGCCGGTTTAACCTGCGCTGGGAACGCGCTGTGGCAGGTACATTTACCTGGCAATGTCCCACTGGCATCTTCGAGGCGCGCGTGACGTGCATCGGTGGCGGTGGCGGTGGCGGTGAAGGGTTTGGCGCGAATAGCGGCGGCGGCGGCGGTGGCGGCGGCACGGCCATGAGCGTGCTGCAAGTGGTGCCAGGCAAAACTTATACAATCGTGGTGGGCGCAGGTGGCGCGGCCGCCACGGCGGGCACGAATAGCACATTCGACACAAGCGTGGTCATAGGCCGCGCTGGCCAGCCGGGTGGCCATGGCAACATAAACGGCCCTGGGGGAGTGGGCGGCACGGGTGTGGGAGATAGGACGTGGGACGGTACCACTGGGCAAAGTGGTCTGACGGGTCCGGCTGGTGATGGTGGCGATAGCAGCGTGGCCGAGGGTGGAGAAGGCAGCTCTGGCCCAGGCACGCCCACCGGCTCGGGCGGCGGCGGCGCCGGTGGGTTTGGCACGGGCATCCAAGGCATCGCGGGCGCGGATGGGCTGGTGCGAATCGAATTTTGAAAATGGATCTCACTGGCAATCTTCCTTTGTTGCGCCCGGTGCGCGAGAGCGACCTGGAAGCGATCATGAAAGCGGCTGCGGCGGATAACCACGTGGCACTGGCCCCAAACTTTGTGATCGAGAAAGGCGGGGAGATCGCCGGCTACATCGGCCTGAATTCTCTGCCGTATTTCCAGGGCTGGTTTCACACCAAGCTCATCGGCCCGCGTGAAAGTGTGCTCATCTTTAACCAGGTGGAGAACATCGCGCGGGGGCGCATCGGCTGGGATCAACTCGTGTTACTCCTACCCAACACGAGCCCATTCTGCGGTGTCATAAGCCGGTTCGGATACAAGAAACTTTCGGAAGTGGGCATGCACATAAAACCACTGTGAAGAGAGGTAACAGGTATGAGGTATGAGGTGAGAACCTCACCACCTCTTACCTCTTACCTTCGGAAAGAGACCATGGGAATACTTGTTGCAAATTACGGTCTGAAGAAGAAAGAGCCAGCCGCGCCGCCCGCGCGTTCCGTGCTCGGTGAAGGCAGCCAAACCCTCGGCGCGTATGAACAACTTTTCCCGCGTCAACTCGCTTTGGAGGAGCAGGCCGGTAAAGGGTACGTGGGTGCCCAGGCCGGTCTGCTGGAGGATTACGGCCCGCGCATGGCGGAAGCCGTGAGCCGCGCGAAATCACCAGAAAGCGCGGCACTCTATGGTGAGCTCAACACCCAGGCCATGGAGGACCTGCACGCGGGCTCTGGCCTCACGCCGAGTATGCGCCGGGAGTTGGAGCAGTACACACGCTCTGGCCAGGCCGCGCGCGGTTTCGGTTATGGACCCAGTGACCTCACCAGTGAAGTGATGACACTGGGCAGCGCCGGTGAAGAACTCAAAGCGCGCCGGCGCGCGTTCGCAGAATCCGTCTATGGCTTCGACCAGACGGGCGACCAGTTTGCCTTGGAAGAGATCCGCAAGCAGGCACCGCAACGGCCTGCGTTCAACGTGTTCGACCCTTACGCCTCGGATGTTTACAACACCAATTACAACGCGGCTTGGGCGGATAAACTGAACACGCGAAATTACAACGCGGCCATGCTCGCCAGTGGGATGGCGTTTGACGCGGCGTTGGTGGGCGCTGGTGGCGCCGCAGCGGCCTGCTGGGTGGCGCGTGAAGTGTTCGGGACCGAGAGCACGCTCTGGCGCATGTTCGAGCGGTGGCTCATGGAGGATGCGCCCATGTGGTTCCGCTTTCTTTACCTGCGTTATGGCGAGCGGGCGGCCGCTTGGCTCCACAAACATCCCGGCCTAAAGCCTGCGGTGCGTTGGTGGATGATTAACCGGATCTGGCGGCGCATCGAGCGGTTCCAAATGACTTTGTGCAAATGAAAGCAGACCTGACACCTGAGCAAACCAGTGATCTCTTGGAGATAGCCACCACGCTGAGCCTGGCCTCGCGGCTCCTGTACGATTACGGGCTCAAACACCTGGAGACACCGCGCGTGGCCGCCGCGCGCCTTGGCCTGGTGCACTCCACCGTGGGCTTGGCCAGGCGCCAGCTTGACTTGGTGAGTGGTGCAGTATTGGAAACAGACGTGGCGGCGGTGGGTGAAGCCTTCCCGCACCGCGATTAACCCTTTGACCTATGCCATACGCCCCAGGAGTCCAAGACGTGAGCGGCCAGTACATTCTGCAAGGTGCCCAAGCGATGGCGCAGGGCATCCAACAGATGACCGAGACCCTGAGCAAGGCACATAAAGAGCGGAAGAATTACCTGGGCATCGCGGATGCACTCAAGGATAGCGGCCAGCTCACTGACCTACAGCGCGAGGCGCTCAATCACCAGAGCACTGATAAACTCATCGGCCAGGTCAAAGGCATCCTCATGGCGGATGAATTGAGGCGGGCTAAACAGGCCGGCGAGCTCACCGCCGAGCAGCTCAATGCGGTGAAGTATAATTTGCAGGAGAAGAAACGGCAGGACGCCGCACAGAGCAAATTCAACATGATGATGGCCGGCCGCACCGCCCCCATGCCGCCATTGCCAGGGGCCACCGCGCCGGCGCCCAGGCAGCCGATTACACCGGAGGAGATCTACGGCATGGCTGGGAGCGCCGGTGTGGATACTGCCAGCATGATCCCCGAGATGGCTAAGGCCGCGAAGCGTTACAACGCGCCTGGCACTGTGGTGGACCTGCCGGGAGTGAACACACACAAATTTGTGTTTGAGACCGAGAACAGCGGCGTGCCGGTGCAGGTGAAAACCACGGGCAACAAACCCACGGTGGAGCAGTCCGGTATCCCTGATATATTCATCGGGACCGATGAAGCGGGCAAAGTGCATTTCATCAATCGCAGTGGCGACTTGGGCTATGGTCCGCTGGGTAAATCTGAGCTGGACATGGCGCGCATCGAATCCGCCGAGCTGGATCGGCAAATCATGCAGACTCAAGCCGCGATGACGGAGAAAGGCGCGGCCGGCCTGGTGCCCAAACTCAACGACAAAGGCCAGCGTATTCCAACAGGTGTTTTTGGCTGGGGCGCAGGTGAGCAGTGGACCCTCCAGGAACAGTTTAATGATTTGCTCCGCAAGAAAGGTGAGGCAGCCACACGGTTGCGCTCACTCCAGCAACGTGCGCAAGGCACACCCACCAGCCCCGCGACGAACGCGGCGCCGGCAGCGGCAGCGGCCGCCACCGCGCCTGGGGGCACCAACACAGTCGGCTACTCGGACTTTGAGGAGTGGCAGAAACGGCAAAAGAAGTAATGCCTGGCGTCCTCGAATATGTCCGCGAGGTAGATCCGAAGCTGAAGGATGTGCCGGATGACGAGCTCACCCGTTACCTGGGCGATCAACACCCGGAGTTCCTCAGCGATCATGATTTTGCCGTGGCCTACGGCAAGGTGGCCACGCCCAGCGCCAGCATGCGGCCGGTGCTCGATGCGCGCGAGCTCCCGCCGCCACCAGCCAAGCCAGTGGAGCCGGACCAGGAACGCCTGGGCGAGACGGCCGCCTCCACCAAGGTGGTGCCATTCTCCCCGCAGCTTGGCCCTGTGCCCGGTGAACGCGAGCGCCAGGCCACTTTCCAACGCTGGCAAACTGAGCTGGCGAACCTTTCCCAGTGGCGCGATGCCAGCCTGGAGCTCATAGGCGACCAGCCCGATGCCGCGCAGAAACGCGCCGAGCTGGAGGCCATCTACAAACAGGAGGTGGAAGCGCGCGGCTCGCATGTGCTCACCGTGCCCACCAATCCCGCTGAGATGGCCGGCAAATTCATCGGGAGCGCCATGCACGGCGGTGAGCGCGTGACTGAGGCCGCTGTGTCAGACGTGGCCGGCATACCGGCTGCCTTGGAGGGTTACACCCAGCCTTTTGAAAACTTGCGCAGTTACGCGGAGCGCCCCACTGAACCGCTCCCCACGGAAACGCGGCTGCGTGAAGCGGGCCTGGCGGGTGTGCCTGGCCGGGTGGGCCTTTCCATGGCGGGTGTGCTGCCGATCATCGGCGCCACCGCTGGCCTGGGCATGATAGGTGTGCCGCCCACCACGGCGGCGATCCTGCCGCTGGCATTCACGCCTGAGGGCGAGATTGATCCCACGGGCATCGTGGCCGGCGCGGGTTTACCTTTTGCGGATAGGTTCGGCCGGCAGCTCGCCTCGAATTTTGTGGTGAAACAGCTCACGGAAAATTCCCGTGTGCTCCTGCAAGAGATCAAGGATGCCCCGGGCCAATTCATCGCCAAAGTGGTCACGCGTTATCCCGCCCTGCTCAAGCCCCAGGTGCAAAAGGCCCTGGAAGTGGGCGGTGGCCAGCTCGCAAACCTGGCCTTCCTCACAGCCATACAAGTGCCTGGCATCCTCTCCAGTGATAATCCGAAAGCCGCGCTGGAAGATGCCATGATAAGCAACGTGGGCCTGATGCTCCTGGGCGCGCCAGAACTGCGCGGTGAGCCGAGCACACGCGTAGCCATAGACCTGAATAAGCTGGCCGAGGAACTCAAGAAACGCGGTAAGACGGTGCCCGCAAAACTGGCTGAACCAGGTAAGCCAGGCACCACAGAACCAACAGGAGGAACAGATGCCACCACTCAAACAGGGATACAGCCAATCAACATTTCGCCAGAACCTGCACGCGGAACTGGAGGCGGGCAAACCGGCGAAGCAAGCCCTGGCGATAGCGTTCAGCCAGCAGCGCCGCAGCCGCCTGGCGGCGGCGGGCCAGGCCCAGCCGCGCCCGCGCCGGCCGCGCCGGGGCCGGTAGAACCTGCACCGCCTGCGCCGGCACCACCTGCGCCCACGCCGCCTGAGCCTGAGCCTGGGGTGCAGAAGTACAATGGCTGGGAATACTTCAAGCAAGGTGACCAGTGGGTGCTCCAGCATCCTGAAACCAAGGCGGAAGTGGCGCGCGGTAGTTTGGCGGAGATCCTTAAGCTGATGCAGGACCCGCCCAAACCTGCCAAAGCGCCCGAACCACCGAAAGCGCCAGAGCCGCCAGCGCCCGCGCCACCGGCGCCGGTGCCCATGCCGCAAGACGTGGTGTTGGGCAAACCCACCTTCGTGGTGGGCCAAGCTGGGGAAGGTAAAACTTTCCGCTCAGACGCGCACTACGCCTGGATGCCCATGTCAATCATCCAGAGCAGCCATACCGGGGATCAATTCGACCCGAATCCCCTTTACGCGCCCCTGCGCAATACGCGAGACTACAGCAAGAACCCTTTCGAGGCGGAGAAGGTGATGAAGAACGTGCGGGAGTTCATCCCGCAGTTGGTCACCTCGAATGATGTGAGCGCCGCTAACGGCCCTATCATGGTCTCCCAAGGGTCTGATGGAATCATCCGCGTGCTGGGTGGCAACGGCCGGTTCCAGGTCCTGGCGCGGTTATCACCGGCACAACGTGAAGAACTTGGCAAAGTTATGGAGGCGGAGGCACCTGTATTTGGCCTTCCTCCGCGTCCTACACCAGACCACATTATCGTACGGGTACTCCCCCCGACAGATCTGGCGACACCGGAGGGCGTGGCTAATGCCAATCTCCTTGTGGATCTTCTTAATCCGTCACCCGGACAAGGAGAAGCCTACCAGGCGATGGCCGTAAATGACGCGGCCAAAGTCAGTCACGACCATCTCTTAGCCATCAAAATGACCTCCAGCGCGGAGGCCATGGCCCGCTGGATGCGTGAGCTCATCGGTGCCAATGTCATTGACCGGAATACCCGCATCGGCATCCTCTCCAGCCCTGCCAGTGTAGTAGATTACGTGCAACGCCTCCTGGTACAGGCCGCTTACCAGCAACCCAGCCTGGTGGAAGCGCGTAATAACCCCAAGGAACTGGCCACCCTGCGCGGCCTGATAGATGCCGGCGTGCCTTTCGTGCTCACGCTGCGCAAACGCGGCAACAAAGGCGGGGTGGCAGATGCCTTTGGCGAGATGCTGGGCCGCGTGCTGGCCCATCACAAACAGTACCCGGATCGTAAGCTGGATCGTGTGTTCAAATACGTGGGTGAGGAGCCCACCGTGAATGAAGACGCGGTGGGCAAACTCACCCGCGCGCTCGCCCTGGTGCTGGAGCAAGACACACAGACCACGGTGAACCAGACCACCGGCGCGATTAAGATTGATTCAGACGGGTCCATCGAGAATTACGAGAAGCTCTTTGCGAACATGGCCCGCTCAGTGCGCGAGCTCGACCATGCCGAGGGCCTCTTCAATGACCGGACGGAGTTTGATGTCATCCGTGAAATGCTCGTGGCGCGCCTCAAACAGACCCGGGGCGAGGACCTGGGCAACTTGCTGGCGGAAGATCGCGTGCCTTACAGCGCGGTGACCGTGGATGAACACGGCCGGTATTGGAAGAACCGCGACCCGCGCCAGCTCCTCCCAGGCACTCGAGTACGGTACGGCGGTGAAGAGTTGATTTTTGAGGAGTTCATCCCCAGTGTGGAGCCCGGTGAAACGCAAGCAGACATTCAAGGACGGGAGCAGCCTGACAAAACTCTCCAGCAACACCTGGCTCTTACAAGAGAGCAGGCAGGCCAGGGCGCTGGTGTTGGAGCCGCAGCCAGCGCCTTATCACGCGCCGCCGCCGCCGCCGAAGCGCAAGGCCAGTTAATACCCACACTGCCGCGCCGCGCCAACGGGATGTTGGACTGGCGCGCCATGACCCCAGGCCAGATCGAGCAGGTTTGGGCTAATGAATTCCGCAGGCTGGAAGCCATAGCCGCGTACTTCGCGGAGGTGGACCGCTCCGGGATCAAATACCCGCCACACGCCAAGTTTGCCCTGGCCCAGGCCAAAGCTGAACAAGCGCGCATCCTGGAGGTGCTCGAGTTTGTGCGCAACACGCCATCCACACACCCGGACATGGTGAATGCGCGCAATGAGCTGGCCGGCCGCCTCGGTGAATTCCGCGACCTGCTCACCCAGGCCACACCGGAAGCGCGCGAGGGGCTCATGCGCCTCTCCGTGGCGGGCAGCCCTGAGCTGGTGCGCATGGTGCCCAGCCAAATCTTCGAGGGGATGTATTCCCTGGCTGAAGACCAGGTGGAATACCACCGGGGCGATGACGCGCACGTGGAGCTGGTCAAACGCTACAAGAAACTGACCAAAGAAAAGGCCACGCGCAAATTAAGCGCATCTGAGGAAAAAGAGCTTACGCAGATCGAGATGGCCCTGGGCCAGCAATTCATTGACGGCTTCGAGACCCTGGAGAAAGAGAACCAGGCCCGGATCGACAAGGAACGCCAACGGCTGGAGATCGAGGCCCTGGCTAAGAAGAAACTGGTGGCCGGCCCGCTCACCACGCAGCAGGGACTGTTTGACGAGCCTGGCCAAATGACGTTACTTGAGGAGCGGAACCAGTATTTCCCGGGCTTCGGGCACCCGTTAAACCCGATCACAGATAATGAACCAAGAATCAACATCCCAGTCGAAGGGCCAGTCGCTCGGAGTCGAAGAAGAGGTCACCAGCTTCAGCTTGGTGGGCTTTTCGAATCCAAACCTCGAAAACAGCCCCCTAGCGGCAGCTCTGCTCGGCGTGAGATCCAAACCACCCGTGAAGATCTACTCCCTTCGTTCTTCAAAATCCCCAACCACCTCGAACCCTTCAAATGGGTCCGCTCCAAGCTCGCCCCTCACCAGCGGGATGGAGTCAACCGAATCTTAGCGGCGTGGTTGCAACACGAAGATTTTGGCCTGTTTGACGGGACCGGCGCGGGTAAGACGCGCGAGGAACTGGCGGTGGCGCACGTGTGGCAGACGTGGTTTAACAAACCCGTGCTCATCATCACGGAGCGCCAGGGCATCATAGACGATGCGTTTGCCAAGGAAGCGGAGACCCTCCGCATACCGCTCCACCAATGGAAGCGTGGGCCTATCGAGCCGGACCAGAAAATCCTCATCGCAACTTACTTCGACGTCCAACGCGGCCACATACCGCTGGACCTCTTCGAAACCATCATCTTCGACGAGGCGCATAACCTGCGCGGCCAGGGCCTCTCGGTAAAGGCGCACATCGGCAATCACCTGGCGCAGAGTGCGCGCCAGGCCCTCTTCGCCACGGCCACACCGCTGGATCAGCCCGAGCAACTCTGGTATATGCGCAGCCTGCTCAACGTGGGGCCTGAGACCGCTCTCATGCGCGTGGGGATAATGACCAATTACCGCACGCGCAACGGGCAAACTGAGGTGTACTTCACCACGGACCCGAACATGCCCATTGAGACCATGGCCAACGCCCTGGAAGGCATCTTTGACGACATGTACCGGGACGGCAAAGCGATCAAACGCGAGGTGCCCCTGGATAACCTGGACGTGTTTGCCCGGGTGGTGCCCGTGGAACCGGCCAAGATCAAAGCCATGGAAGATCTCATGGCTAAGGCGGAGGTTTTCTACCGCGCGCGGGGTGTGCCGCCCTCCATGGTGAAGGCGCTCAAGCTCATGGTGGGGCGCCAGGCCCTGGAAGCGGCTAAGGCGGATGAAGCGATAAAGCTGGCCCAGGAACACATCGCCCAGGGCCGCCAGGTGGTCCTTTATGGTTATCGTGCGGAGGATGGCATGTGGGCCAAGGGCGATCACCTGGATGCCATCGCGGATCGGCTGGAGCAAATTTACGGGCCAGGCACCGTGGGCCGGCTCTACGGTGGAGGCACCACGGAGGCGGAGCGGCGCTACCGTGAGAAGATCGTGCGCGAGTTCAACGACACGCACCTGCGCATTCTGGTGGCAACACCGGCCAGTGGTGGCACTGGGATCAACCTGGATGATATTTACGGGGATGCACCGCGCACGGTCATCATGATGAGCGTACCGTTCAGCGCCCTGGAGACTGTGCAAGTAGCCGGCCGCGTGAACCGGCTCACCACACAGAGCCGCGCGCAAATGATGCTGCTCTACAGCGGGCACAAGATAGACGTGTGGAACCTCTCGATAATCCTCACCAAACTGCGCGCGCTCAAGGCGGCGGTGAAAGGTGACATTGAGAACATCGACCCGCGCAACATCGCGGAGCGGCGGGCGCCATACCAGGTCTCACCAGCCACACGCTCACGCGCGGCCGCAGTGGCCCAGGCCATGCACGATCTACGCATGGAAGGCGTGAAGCCGGATGATGCCCTGGCCCTGGTCTCGGGTAAGAAGACAGTCAAGGAAGTGGTGCACGGCAATTTCAAAGTGACGCCGGCTTGGGTGCCGGCGCCTGGTGTGCAGGGCCATGACGAGGCATTCATGGAAGGCTATAACCAGGCCATTGCACGTTTGAACGAGATCCTGGCTCGACTTCGCGCGGGAAAGACCGAGAGTAAGGAGTATGAACAGCAGCAGCTCGAAGAAAAGAAGCTCACCCCAGCCCAACGCAAAGCCCAGCTCGAATTCGACTTTGCCGTTGCCGCCGTCGCCTGGCCTAAGCAAGGACAAGTCGCCGGAGTCAAACAGCAACCCGGTGGTGGACGATTGCGAACGGGTGCCTTACCGGGCCAGCCGAATCTCTACGCCGTCAACTTCCAGCAACAGCTAATCAGCCAGGGTAAGGTCTCAGTCCTGGGCCAGTACATTCCGAACATCCAAGCCGCTGGGCCACTCTTCCAAATCTTCCGCGACCCGCGCTTTGAGACCAGCCGTTTCATCGGGGTGGATGCGAACGATAAAGTGGTGTTTGAATACGCCTGCACCGCGGAACACCCGAACTACGCCACACTGATGCCCAGTGACGAGCCGGACATTCAGGCCATCATTGACCTGATGAAGGCGCACAACGCCGTGGGGGTTTATCACGTGCACAATCATCCCAGTGGCAGGCCCTACGGCAGCCCGGTGGACAAGGCGGCAGCCCGGTATATGACGAGCAGGATACCTGGGTTTCGCGGCATGATAGTTGTGGATGGCTTCGAATTCGTGCACGTCGCACGATCCAAGCATGACCCGGATGTATTCGAGTCTGTGCCTTATCAACTGGGTAACAAAACGGACCCGCTCCTGACGCCGCCGCCAGGCACCGAAAACGCGAACCTGCTCGGGCGCGAGGTCCAAGACCCAACCGCCGTGGCCCTGGTGGGTAAACAACTCAAGACCGGCCAGGGGATGGCCAGCATCATCTTCCGTGACACGGCCACGCGCACGCGCGGCTTTGCAGACATCGCCCTGGCGGATTTCAACAACAAAGCAGCCGTCACAGCTTGGTTGCGCAAGACCGCCCGCGCTTTGGGTGCGGACATGGCTTTCATCTATTACGAGGAGCTGGGCAAGATCAACGCGCATGTGCTCGCCCAACTGGTGCAGGAGGGAGTGGTGCAGGATGTGATTGCCCCTCTGCCCGATGCCGGCCAGATATTCTCGCTCTACACCACGCTGGGTGAGCCGGCCAGCCCGAATAACACTTGGATGGGTGTTCCGCACAAAGATGAAAAGGTGTGGCGCGTGCAGGAAGGCCGCGAGGAATACAATGCGAAGAACCCGCCCACACTGAAAAGCCAGGCGCTCACCTGGGAAGAACCCAAGGCGGCGGCAGCCGGTGCGCCCGCAGGCGGCTCGCCCTACGCCAAGGTGAACCGTGGCAAACACAGCACGAAGATCCCCACTATGCTGGGCGGCATGCACCTGGTGCGCGTGGTGCAGATGCCGGAAATGCTCAAGCTGGTGAAGGCGCTCATGGGTGATCTGCCCAAGCTGAAGAAGATGCGCTCCGCGCGTGGCATGTTCCACGGCGCAGGCCCTGGCCGCATCACGCTGGACCCGCGCAATTTTGTGGATGAATACGACGCCGCGAAAACTCTACAACACGAGTTCGGCCACCTGGTGGATTATCTGCCGGACCATTACCTACAACGCGGCAACCTGCTCGGCCGGCTCCATACCCTGCGCAATTACCTAAAGAACACCCTGGGCGGCTCCGTGGTGAAGGATAAGGAACTGCGCGAGGAACTGCTGGCCCTCTCCCAGTGGTGGAAGCCGTGGAACCCGGCCACCGTCTCGCCCTCATACGATGCTTACCGGCGCAGCGCCATAGAGCTCTACGCGGATGCCATCGGTGTGCTGATGAATTCCCCTGGTGACCTGGCCAGCCGCGCGCCCAAGTTTTACCGCGAGTTTTGGGATCTGCTGGATCTCAAGCCCGAGGTGAAGGCCGCGCTCTTTAACATGCAGAGCTTCCTAAATCGCGGGGTGCTCACCGTGCAGCAACAGCGCGAGGACGACATCCTGGCCATGTTTAAGAAGGGCGAGGAGATCTGGCGGCAGAAGATAGAGGAAGCGCGCGCGCGCCGGATGGATTGGCAGGGGTGGAAGACTGAAACCATCGAGCTGCTCCAGGACCTGGCCAACGTGGGCGAGCCTATCTGGTGGAAGACCAAAGAGGCTGAGAAAGCCGGCGCCAAGTTTGACCCGCGCCGTGACCCGCGCAATATCATGGAGCAAGGTTTCCTCCGCGATAACACAAACTACCGCCTGATGCAGCTCACGCACGAGAAGGTGGTGAAGGTGGTGGAAGGTGCCGACATGACGTTGGACCAGCTCGCCCAGCTCATGATGCTGGAACGCATCGCCTATGGTGACCGCTCCACTGTGGCCAACCCGGAGGGGCACACGCCCGAGACCGCGCGTGATGCGCTCAGGAAGATGCGGCGGGACCTGGGCATGGATAAAATGACCATCCTGCAATCCGCAAACCGCTACTTCCACAACCTGGTGTTTAAGACCATGCAGGAAGCGGTGAAGGTGGAGCTGTTCAGCCGTGCCACGTTTAAAAGCACGCTCCTGCCCAACCGGGATTACTACGCCACGTTTGCCGTGCTGGATCACCTGGAGGCGTATGCCTCGCCCTGGATCATCAAACAGGTGGGCACATTCAAAGAGATCCGCAACCCGTTCCTGGCCACGCTGGCCAAGACCATCGCGCTAAACAATATGATCGCGCACCAGCGCGATGTGGTGGCCACGCGTAACTTGCTCCAGGCACATTTCCCGGGTGAGATCGAGCCGGCCAAGATGAAAGGGATACCGCCGCACCTGACGCCGGTAGAGCGGCCGGATCGCGGGCTGCTCAAGGTGTGGGAAGATGGTAAGCCCAAGTGGTATTACGTGGATCGGCTCATCGCGCGCACGTTCGAGCAGGAAAGTCTCGAACGCCAAAACCTCATCGTGCGCACGCTGGACTACGGGTTCCGCAAATTGTTTTACCCGCTGTTCATCACTTACAACCCGTCTTTCATGCTGCTGTTTTCGCCGCTGCGGGACTTCGCGCGCACGCGGCAGAATCTCCCGGTGAACTTCGGCCGGTTTCGCCTGGCGGTGGGTTACATGCAGAATTTCATGGCCGCGCGGCGCTACATGAAGAGCCTGCCGGACCCGCTCGTGAACGAGATGCTGGCAAATTTCGCCATCGGCACGCCGTGGGATGCCATGCCCGTGATGCACCGCGATCAGCAAGACAGTTTCGCGGAGCTGCTGCGCCGCTACCATTTCCTGGGTGACTCGGAGGCCAAGGGGATTTACGCCAAAATGGTGGGCTGGGCGCGCGCGCCCTTTGACTGGATCGAGTTCTACGGCCAGGTCCTCAACGTGCTGCCCAAACTGGCTGCCTACCAGATCGGCCGCGAACACCTGCACATGATGCCCAAGCAGGCGGCCGCGCTGGTGCGTAATTACGTAGGTGTGCCAAACATCGCCAAGCACGGCAAGAAAGTCTCGGTGCCCCGGGCCATCATGCCGTTTTACAATGTGTGGGTGCAGGGTTTGCGCTCGGATTGGGAACGGGCCAGTGATCCCAAGACCAGATCCGGCTGGTGGTGGCGCTGGGCGAATAAAGACGGGGCCTGGTCGCTCCTGATGGGCCTGGCGGCGGCCGGCGCCCTGGGCGAGGCGCTCAAGGAATTATTCGGAGGCATCTCCGAGTACGTGAAGACCAATTACAACGTGATCCCTATAGGCTACGAGACTGGGGGCGATTACGGCAAGCGCGTGCGGTTCATCACGCTGCCCCGGGATGAATCCAGCCGGTTCCTGGCCGGGGTCACCTACAAGCTCACCAAAGCATTTGCGGAAGGCAAAGCGCCAGAGCTCACGGGCCTGTTTGACTTCGGCGCGCAACAGACCCCGGGCATAAACCCCATGCTCACCGTGCCGGCCAAGTGGATCGACTACGCCACGGGCCACCAGCCCATAGACCCGTTCCTGGGCCGGCCGATAGTGCCGGATCTGGAGTGGCGCGCCGGTGGCCTGGACTCCATGAAGCCCATGGCGCTCTGGACGCTCAAGGAAACGGGTGTGCAAAACTTCATCCGCTGGGACCCCAAGGCTGAGACCATGATGGAAATGGCCGTGAGCGCCACGCCCGGGCTCAACCGCGTGGTGCGCGTGAGTGACTACGGCTATCGCGAGGCGCAACGCGAGGGCCTGGCCCTGGAGCAGAAGGCGCGCGCGCAAGACATCCTGGCACTACCAGACCAGGTGCGCAGCTTTTACAATGAATATTGGGCGCTGCGCGGGCTCAAGGACCGGCGCACGCCCGAGCAGGAGAAAGCCTACCAGGCGGCGAATACGTGGTATAACTCCGTGTTCCGCCCCACGCACGAGGCGGCCATCACGGCCGAGGAGGCTGGGAGGACCGCCGCCGCCGCGAGCTATCGCCGGCACCTGGCGGAGCTCACGGCGCAATATCAGAAGTTTCTCCAGGGGCAGACGCAGGGGGCGGCGAAGTGATCCATGAGGCGCGCGCGGGTGGGAAAATGTCATCGTGGAACACGTGGCAGTGGCCGCAGTAGAGATGCTCCACGTCCTTCAGGTGGTAGCTGGTGCGGTGGCAGTGCAGGCAGGTGATGCTGCGGCCGTCCTCTGAGATCTTGAACGTGTCGGGGTAATCACTCACAGGGTCAATTCCGCGCCGGTGGGGGTGGTGGTGGCTGTTTGATCTCCTCCAGGAACTTCTTCAATTCCGCGTCTATCTTATCCATACGCTCCAGGTCCTTCTCCGTGGGCTCAGCGTCAGGCTCAAGTACGCCCATGATACTGGCGAAGAGATGTTGCGCGCCCAGGAAGAACGCTTTGCGGCATTCGCTGCGGTGGATGGGTGTGGTGTTTTGC
>Ga0307503_10000102_pt1 | contig 44994 bp, 24 predicted proteins | sample 17_S_MG_FD_194514 | JGI IMG/M metagenome (GOLD analysis project Ga0307503, IMG submission 194514) | Soil microbial communities from Populus trichocarpa stands in riparian zone in the Pacific Northwest, United States - 17_S | ecosystem: Environmental > Terrestrial > Soil > Riparian zone > Trees... | reverse complement strand
CTTCATGTGACTTAACTTCAAACTTGATAGGGACTTTCTAAACAAACGGGCCGGGGTCCGGAAACCCTGGCCCGTCTGTCGACAGCCGCTAACTCGTACTGAGAGCGCTAGCGCTTACTCCGAACGCTTAGACTTCCCACTGCTCGGCTGCTTGTGGACGAGACCTTTGATCAGCTCGTAGAGCCATACCGAGACAGCTCCCGCAAGCGCAAAGTACACCAAACCACCAAGCAGTGTGGTGATCCACGCTTCCGGGTAGAGCCAGAACAGGCCAATGAGGAGGCCAGCCAAGATTGGCTGAAGTGGCAGCGTCTTGTAGCCCAGCCGGAAGAACCACGCGGGCTTTCCAGTCTCGTAGTTCTGCTGAGTGAAGACGTGATTCCTCAGGATATACCCAAGGAGCAACAAGATGAGCACTGCAACGATGAACGGCACGCCGGAGAACTGTGTAGGAGCCGGCGTACGAATCCCGTCGATCCAATCTTTGGTGCCGCGAGCTTTCGGCGCAGCAGCTAGACTTTGACCCACGTGGTCGAACACTCCCCATGCCCCGCCCGTCGCCCATGTACCATGCAGCGTATACAGATTGCACGGCGCGTTCATCTTCGTTGCAAACTTGGTCAGCATGTAGATATAGGCGTCAGCCGATGACTGATTTGCCGCCCATACGTCGGCGTTCTGCAAGTGATGCATTCCCGCTTCGTAGCAACCCAGCAGCGGGATGCCATAGTTCGCGGTTTGCGTGACGCCGACAGAAATCGGCTCCCCACTCACCTTTTCGTCGACTTCATTCTTCCAACGAGCCAACGTTTCAGTGGCGCCATTGGTGCCGTTGCCGATGTATGGTGCGAGGGCCATCATATCGATCTTCTGCAGCTTCGGATTCCACTTGGTCGATCGGTAGACAGTGACCAGCGCCTGACTCGTCAAATCCAGGTTACCGGACTCCGAGAATACACGAATGACGCGCGAGCCCATCTGACTTGCGCCGAAGACATCCTGATAGATCTGGTACATCTGCAACGCGCGGTACATCTCGTGAGCGATACCCTGGTACCACTCGTTGTCACCGGGAAGACCGCCAGCTTTACCTGCCGCAATTGCCTGGGCGAACTGCGCGAACGACCCGTTCCAAACTTCGTTCGACAGCTCAATGTAGGCTCGAAGGTTCGGCTTGAGCTTGCTCTTGATGAGCGTGGCTTCCTGCTTGATGTAATCATCGTCAGCCAGGTACGGATGCGTGAACCAACAGTCGATGTTGGCTTTGTTGCAAAGGTCAATCTGCCACTCGACCGCCAAGCCCGTAGTTGAGTCCGGGCTTGAGCCATCAATGTAAATCTCCGCGTTGCGAGGATCGGTCGGCAACTTCCGTTGATCCCAGCTCTTGATCTTGCTCCAGTTGACCGCGTTGGTGTCCATGTGACGGAACGTGGAGTATCCGCTCAGATCAGTGAGGAACTCCGGATTCCAGATGTCATCCCCTGATGCGTATGCAGTCGACCAGTTGACGCCGCTCTTGTAGATGGACGTCCCGGCCCAATCCGCGATGAACCATTCTTGAGTGCCAACCGTCATGCCCTTGGGAAGAGGCCCAACGGACCCGCCTGTGCCACCACCGCCGCCTCCGATGGCACCGCTACCGCCTGTCGCGATACCGCCGCTGCCACCACGGCCTCCGCTCCCACCACGTCCACCACTACCACCGCCGCCACTACCAGCCTTGCTGCCGCCGCTGCCCCCAGTGCTAGCCGCGACAACATCAAAAAAGACGCTCGGGAGGCTGTCATGCCAGCCATCGTCATCACGGTAGCTAGAGTACGACTCCCATCGTCCAACGGGGTCATCCGCCGTGAAATCCCGAGCTGCCTTCACCGTCACGCTACCCTTCGCAGGGATCGTCACGTCAGTGACATATGGAAGCAGATCCTCGTAGGGACCATCAGCGTGCGTGCCGCCAGGGGGGCGAGCCGCGATCGCAATCTCAAGCAGTGTGATCGGTGCGTTAGAAGTGTTGCCGTAGGTGACCGTCCCGTTCAAGGTTTGGCCACTCTGCACGCGCGACTTGTCGAGCTTCAACGGCGTCTGCACCGTCAGCCCGCCAGTGATCCCGCCGCCGCCGCCTGCACGTCCACCGGACCCGCCGAAGCCGCCACGCCCACCGGCACCGCCACGCCCACCGACACCGGCACCGCCACGCCCACCGACACCGGCACCGCCACGCCCACCGGACCCAGCCGTGGCAACACCGCCAACTCCGGCTCGTCCGCCTGTTCCTCCGGCTCCACCGACACCTCCGGCTCCCGCCCCGCCACCTCCAGTCCCAGGATACGGGCATATCCAGTACGGGGTACAGCCCGCCGTTGGGGGGCTAGGATTAGGATTAGGGACAGGATTAGGATTAGGGGTAGGACCTGCTGGCGTGACAGAGAACACGCCGATCGCGCCGCCCAAAAATAGGGCGAGCACGATCAGACACCACCACTTGGCTCGATCAGAGAAATTGGACATGTTTGTCTCCCACAAGGGGACCCGCAATAAAGGAAAAGGACCTAGGACGAGACCAGCTCGCAAGAAGCACTACACCAACAGGTCCATCGCCTTAGAACGCTTGCGCTAAATCCATCCCTGTCGAGTAACCACGCAGCCGCATACTCTTGCTGTGCCCCTGCGGGCTGAGGCCGCGTTCGATGTCGAACATCTGGAAGCTCCGCGCCACCAGTCCCGTCATCAACACTTGGTGCGCCTCGCTCGGCTCACCGCCGCCGCACGTGTAGAAGTCCACCGCCGCGTAGCCTATCTCCGGCCACGTGTGAATAGACAAGTGCGACTCTTCCAGCACCACCACCCCAGTAACCCCTTGCGGGCTAAAAGGATGAAACACCGAGGCAACGATGGTCATTTGAGCCGCCTTAGCAGCTTGCTCCATCAGATCTCGAATTCGGTCCACGTTATTGAGGACACCGGTTTCGCATCCGATGTACTCGACCACTAGGTGCCTACCGCAGGTATCCAATTCACGGGCCTCCGCTTTGTCAGTAGCAACGGTTTCTACAAGGACATTCGGACCGGACGCGTCAGTAAATCACTGCCCAACTACCCAGGTAAAGCCGAGTAGCAGCGGGGTTGGTGACCAGACTGTTGGTAAACTTTAGCGTCAGTTGCGTGCCTTGAGCGGCTGCCGGGATATTCAGGACTGCGCCGTTAAGCGTAGGCGTGCTGCTAGCAGCCTTAAAAGAGGCTTCGCACGTCAAGAGGCCGGACGGTTGTTCCGCATACACACGCGAGAATCGTCCAGTTCTTGGGTCATTGTCCTCGCACGAATAGACCTCCCAAGTCACAACACACACCGAGGGCGCCGCAGGCAGCGACACCACTGTCGTGACGAGATTTCCCTCGCTGAGTATGCATGGGTGAGCAAGACCGGCGCCTAGCAAAACCCTAGCGCTCTTTGACAAGTCAACCTTACCGGCAGTCAAGCACTCATCAAACTTGATGGTGCTGAATCCGGCGTAGTGCGCAAGCAAACCCGCTTCTTTAGCGGCCAAAAGTGCAGCCAGGTTCGTCACCGGCGACCCAGGAGGCGACCCATGAATCGCAATCCCGTCCGGAACTCGAATCAGCACTCCACCTGTCGAGTCAGTTGTGCCGTTCTTCGGCGTTGTCACATCGATAATTGGATGCGACGAGGCTGTGAACGGATCTACTAGGTAGTGTGTGCTCACGGCTTACTCGGCTCTCTGCTAACTGACGGCTTGTTAGAAGGCATTACTTGGCTCGCTTATTCAGGAGAAGGCCTTTGACCCGAAATACGCTTGCGGTCGTGCTATTGTTCGCAGGGACAACACTGTCAAAGTAGACACCGTTGGTCTCATCCAATAGGGCGTATCGTATGAGTAGGATGATCACGAGCTGTCCGCGCTGCCCCAATGGCCAATAATCGCTCGCCAGCTCCGCCAAAATCGGCAGTATGTTCTTGTGGCGATCTGGAACGCTCAAGTCTTGAGCATAAGCGTTTGGAATATAGCCGGAGCCCACCCCAGGGTAGTAGCTACGACCCTCATCGTCGACATCGTTTACGGAGCGTGTGAATACCAGCGATTCAGGATTCGCAACCATCGAAATGTACGTGGGCAAGTTGAGCATGCCCGTAGAGGAGTTGAAGTTGGCCACGCTGATTTCAGGAGTGGCCGCCAGTTCAGCATCACCGTCAAACGGCTCGCCACCGGGGACCAAGGTGCCGCCCGTCTGCAGATACGCCGTTGGGAACGGATAGGCTTCACCTTGAGAACCAGAGCCAGTCGTCAGGCTCAGCAGCTTGTCGGAGACTAGCTTCGGGATAACGGTCAGAGTGTTAGGCAGGACAGCTTCACGAGCCATCTGAGGCGCGGCCGTGCGGAAGTACACCGCCATCTGAGGAAGAGCGAGCGTAGGGACCGGGCCTGGTAGAGGCCGAATCGCTCTGTAGTTCACAGTGACCTCGCTTCCAGGCGCCAGTGTCGGTGACGGCGGCAAGATAAACTCGCGCCCAGAGTCAGAAAGTGTAATGCCGCCGGGAGGGAAAATTGGGTCAGTACTTACTGTCCATACAGCATCGGCACTAGCCCGCTCCGGCAAGACGATCCTGTTCGTCGACGGTGCCCCTTGCTTGTAAGTGAGTTGAACCGTCTGATACTCAAGATGAACCTCACGATGCGAGGGGTCGAAATCTTTAAGTCCCGGAAGGTTGAGAACGGCCGGGGTATTATCAGAGTAGACAGGAGCGGCCGTAGACAAAGGCCCGGTCGTTAGCGCGAAACTCTTGGTCCCGTAGGTCTCGATCGGGGTGTGGGTCAAGCCAACACCACGGGGATACGCTACCAAGATGGTCAGGTACAGACTCTCATTCGTGAGGCCAAGACCGGGAGGAACAGTTAGACTGATCTGCAGGTTACCAATGGTTGGACTGCCCAGACCAGTGACAAATTTGATGTGTGGATCAGCTTTTACGGTTTTCTTTGTAGAAGCGTCAACGATCGGCTGTGTTGCGGCCCAGTGTGCATCAAGCACGTCCAAAAATATCGCGTCGGGCGCATAATCTTGCCAGTCGAACGCCTGGTACGGATACACAGCTAGACTGCTTGGGGAAACCGTCAGCACGGTACTGGCATTCCAAACACCGCCGGGCGGCGGCACCACCACCGTCATCGTCTCGTAGATGGAGCGGTCCGAAAAGCGGCGACGTACCGCATCAAATTTCTGCTCTGCCGACTTCGGAGCGACACCGGGATTTGGAGTTCCGCCAATCTCGTTCGCGATTAGCACCGTCGTACCACTAGAGCCCTCTTCCCCACCATAGGTGTTGTGGGTAATCTCGGTTCGCAGCGAGTTATCTAGGATCGCGTTGGTGCCCTTCTCAAGAATCTCTGCAAAAGACCAGCCAATCGGAGACACACCGTGCCTCAAATCCACGAGATCGACGGGGGCGATGATGTCGCTGAATAGATCGTCAGGACGATCGGACGGTGGGGCGCTGGAAAGTTTCCCGCCGTTCTGATTGCCGTCACGAGCAAATGGTTCAGTGTTTCGGCGGAATACCGCGAGGAGCGGAAGGGCATACATATAGCCGTCCACCGTCCCGAGGTCGAAAGAGGTATCACCGTTGCCGGCACGCCAGAGACCAGGGTCGCCATTCGCAGACTGATTCACGTATTGCCATGTCGTAGCAATGCCGTCAGGATTTCCTGGGGCAGGCGGGACGTTGTTGGCAAAGACGTCTACGTTGTCGATACCATAAGGCCTCGTGAACACGTCAACGTCTTTGATGGCCCGCAATCGATACTGAATCTGCACCCGCTTCGTGGTTTCAGATCCGACATTCGGGTCCCAGATATCGGGCGTAAAATTCAGAGTCGTGTCGTCTGCTGGGTCGATTTTGACGTTTCCGTCTCGCCAGATCAGACCCGTTCCGCTCTTTCCTAGGGTGTCCGTTGCCGCGTCAGCCGGAGCCACAGCGGAAATTAATCTCCGCCACACCTCAAGGATCACTAGATCCGTTCGCTCCTCCCCAACCGCAGCGGGGCCGTCCCCAAGATCAACGCGATTAGGGCCAGTTGAACCTGGGTAACTGGTATACCGAACAGGGATAATCAAGCCGTTTACATGCGCGAGCAACTCCGGGATCTCGATCGTGTTAGGCACATCGATCGGAGTGAAGATTCCATCGGTAGCACTCGACGTGGTCAGGAAGTCGTCAGACAACCACCCCGACGGCATCATGCGTCGCACGGCGGCTTGAGCAGCTCCGCCATCTATGTCCTGGCTAAGATTTAGCTCACTGTCCAGGAGGGGCTTGCCAGCCTGAGTGACAACTGTCTCCCATGCCCGCCCATTCGTGTGAAGCCAGCCCGAAACGGCAGGACCATAATACTTAAAAGGTTCGGCCATGATGTCCTTTGATACAAGTCTTCATCATCTCTTCCATCAGAAGGTCAGCCGCCAGACAATACTGAGGGTGCTCGTCGCCGGCTTATTGATGACTGGAAAGGTCAAATAGTTTACCAACGTGTCGTACTCCACGAGGTTCACCGTCGGATCGTAAGTGCCATTCGGCGGTACCACCCGACTCTTGGTGCCCATGTTCGTGCTAATGTTGCCACCCAAGAGCCCCATCTCAACTAGGGGTCCGACCGCCTCAGACTCTGCGAAGGTGGTTGTGAAGTCGACCACGTTGGTTGGAATAGTACTCGTCCCGCCAACCGCATCGATGAAAGCGGTCGTTGCGAAAGTCTTACGAGCCAACTCCGAATACAAAGAACGCTGCGTGACAGTCGGCGCCGGGGGAGTCTGAAGGGGCCAGCTGGTATCACCAGTGCCGACTGCTAGCGCGAGTATCCCATGGTCGGGCTCTTCGTTGTCCTTCATGAGTCGGGCGATAAGGATCGACGCGTCTAGAACAACCAAGTTGCGAAGCTGCTGCTCCAGCTGGACTGTCCCGGTCGCGCCATCTCTCATCGTAAAGAAGACATCACCGCGGATGAAGCTTCGGCTGAAAGTCTCTTCGCAGGCGGCTCTCACGGCAAAGCCCGGCGTACGTTCTCGGGCTTTAGGTACGGTCTCGACACTTCGCATCTGATTTCCCTCGGTTGTGCAGACAGCTACACCAGCTGCCATCGCATAAGAGGGTTAGACAGGGGCATCGGCGTGCTGATTAGCTATCGAGCAACACGACGGTGATCGGCGGTCCAGGCGGCGGGAATGGGCTCAGGTTGTCTGCCGTGATGAACGCACCGGGCTTGGTCCAGACGAGATGGCCATTATTGAGGTCAGCACCGACTGCGCCGGAACTCGCTACTATGACGCTGCTCGATGAGAGGAATTCGACGATCGGGAAGTTGCCGTTGTTCACGGGATTGTCGGCTTGCTGAATGGTCAAGATCTTCCCAACATCAACGTAAGTCATGCCCGTTAGGCCAGTGACGGTCATCAATTCGGGGGTCGCGGCCTCGACGCTGGCGGTATTCCCATCCACCTCGAAGAGTTTCCACGGTAAGCCGTTCAGCAGAGACACTCGGTCCGCGGGCCATATCACTTGGGTTGTGGCGGTAACCGACGTGTCTGTCGGCTTGCGCACGGAGTCCTTGTATGGGACCGTGGTCGAGCCCCCCAGTTCGATGCGAGCCTCCACAAGACGCGGGAAAGCCGCCCACAGGACCCAGTCAGCCGAGTTGATAACGCTGTTGTTCGAAGTCGGAACTACCCCAAGGCCGTGAGTAAACAGCGGGAGTGGGTCCAGCGGCTGAGGTGGGTGATATTCATCGTAGGCCCGCGTGCAGACATCAACTTGGTCAACCTCAATGGTCGAGTTAGCCGCGGCAGTTTCCAGAGCCGGCGAAAAGAAGACCAACCCGTTGTGAATGCCGTAGAGGCCATACTGCACCTCTCCCGAAAAGGCATCTACCGGGATAACTGATCGCAGGATGTTGCCCACCCACTGGAAGGCAGAGGTGTTTGGAGTGATCGGAGCGTGTTCGAGCGAGACAATCCCGCTGAGTACAGTGAGCTGATAGTGACGCGCATGGACCAGGCTTTGGCCTAGATGAAGAACAGTAGACCTAGCTGGATTTGGGGCGGACTGTTCAATAGTGACAGACGTGATGGGGATTTCAGTGACTTCGATTTCCGGATTGCCATCGTCAATTTCCGTAAGGCGGTACTCGTTCACGTCCGCGAGAGAATCGCGTAGCATCGGCTCAGAGAAGACCGCTCGGACGCGATCCTCCGCAGTAGCCACGGCGTAAAAGGAGGGCTCCCCCAGAACACCAAGAAACTGCGCACTGTTGAGAGTCGGGTCGAGAGGCTGGCGAAGGTACCCGAGAGCCGTCGAAATCGTGACCGTGTATAGGATTTGCGCCAGAACCTCAGTATTGAGAATGACCGACTGCGCGGTCTCTAGCTCAATAGAGTTGATGACAAGGGGCGGCTGGATTGAGTGGTTCGCGAGCGCCAGTAGCAGCGGAAAATCAGCATCGAACATCGCCGTATAGCGGAGTCGAACCTGAGTAGAGGACAGGGCAGAAGCCGACTCAAGGCCATAACGCGGCAGAGCGCCGCCGTAAGGGCTTCCGCCGTAACTGTCGACACCATACGCGCCAAGAAAGGTTGCGTCGGCGGTAAGTTCTGCGTTGCCCTCAATGCTGACTACCGGAATCCCGGAGAAGGCGGCTGTAGCCGTCACAGTTGCCTGGCCAGCGGCCGAAGCGGTGCCTTCCAAGGTCACACCGGTACTCGCGGTCAGCTGAGATGAGCTAGCCAAAACCGCGGCCCCATCCCTCACCAGGACAGTCGCAGCGGTTTGGCTCGAACTACCCGCGAGAGTAGAACTCACGGCGTAAGTCGAGCTTGCCTCTGCGTCTAGTGCTGCGTCCCCGTTCAAATTTGCTAGAATCTCTACGATCGGCATGGGCTCACTCTAGCTAAGCATCGATGAAGATTTGAACAGAGTTAGTCCCAGGGTCTCTCACGATACGGTAATCATGGAAGTCGCCATCATAGAAATCGAACCGAATGCCGCCGACGGTTTGACCGTTGTTGAGGTCTACCGCCAACACATATCGCTCGCCTATCGGTGTGGTCACAAACGCTAGGCCAACGGTCACGCCCGGCGATGAGAAGCCCACCCTAACCTGGCTGTCGCCAAAGCCTAGGCTAGAATCCTGCACCAACCGTAAGCGAAACTTTACTTCTGTGCGCAGGGAGATAGCGTCAGGGAGCGGCGTGTTGTTACGGTAAACGGTACGAGTGCCGACCGCATCCGTACCGTACGTCAAGATCCCGCCAGACGCCGTGGCCGCTTGGTGCGGAGCTGTGCTCTGCTTGGTAGTGACCGAGTAGCCCGCGGCCGCAATGGTTGGCGGGGATGGCGTTAGAATCAGTTGCGTTGCCGTCCGAGAGACTACGCGGTAGCTCCCCTTTGCCGCGGTGTCTCTGATCTCCACGGAGTCTCCAGGCACCACGCCAGCCGCCGCGAAATCCGCGCTGCTATCAACCAGCGACGCCGCACTACTGGAGAGCGCGCCGGTGCCGTTGGCAATCTCCGTGGAGCGTGACCAAGGAGTAGACGCTGCTGTATCGTTTTCCGGGAGTGCTGACCCGTCGTAGGAAAGGCAAACCTCCCTCTGAAAAGAGATAGCTCCGAACGTCGGCTGAGACTCATCGTCAAACGGTGCAATGATGTCAGGCGCCCCCGTGGAGCGCTCGATAACTTGCAGGCTGTTGTACAAGACATCATCCGGCACCTCGATCACGATCCGCTGCTCCGCCGTGTTCAACGCGAAGCCAGGGCTATTGAGAACTCCGGATGGGCTGCCAAGACCGGCCACTGAAACCAAAACCGGCTTGGGCAAACGGACTTCATACGTCTGAGTCGACGGCACTAGCGGCGTGCGATCGTTCAGCAGCGTATACGCGACCAGGTTCGGGTCCCGCAGCAGGTCAGGCTCCGTCTGCGGGGGGATCCCCTCCGACTCCGACCAGAAATTTGTGTGCGTGTGCGGGATGTTCGTTCGGTGATGCTCGAACGAGGCCATGATGTTGCGCTGGTTTAGGATCTGGTGATGCGGAACAACGCCTTGCTCAGAGAGCGAGCGCACTGCACCCAGGCGCACGAAGTCCCAAGATGACTGCGACAAGTTGGTCGGGTCAAAGGCCCCCCAAGTCACCGATGGCAGCCCGCTCGATATGGCGCGTGGTATACCCGCCGAGCTTGGTGGCAACGACGTGTTGCTGTAGTCCGCGTGGACCAAGACTTCCGTGACCTCGTCAAGAAGAACTGAGACCCCACCGCTCGGGTCCTTGACGATCCTGTAACGATGCGCTTGCGACCAGTCTGTCTCGGTCGCGACACGGTAGGCCACCTCTGACGGCTGCTCCGGAAAAGCGGCGGTGAGCGCAAGCTTGGATTCGATGAGGTCAGGGGCGACAGCCTGGACCGTGTAGACGCCCTTATTCGCACCGTCATCGATAATCAGCTGGTCACCAGGCTGAACACCGCTCGCGACGAAATCAGCGGTCAAATCCGTGAGCACGTTTCCGTTTACTGATGCGGCGCGGCCGGAGGCAGATACGGGAAGATGATAGCCAGTGAGTGCGCTAGGGTCGTTGCCTTTCCAAAGGCCCACGTATTTGCGAGCCGTATCGTCCTTTCGCCAGTAGTTCGAGTACGCCCACACGGCAACGGATTTAGCCTGCATGCTCCGTGGAGTAGACGAACCAAACGAGGCGAGCCCGGTCACTGATGAGACACTGGGCACCTCAAATGCGCTATAGGCGATTGAGCCTAGGGTGAGCCCGTCCACGAACAACGTCACTAAGTTGCCGCTCGTCGAGACGGTGACCCGATACGTGTGAAAGGCCCCAAACCAGTTAAACGCGAACTTGACAATCGGCTTTCCATCCGAGTGAAGCTCCACATATTTGACGAACGTCGAACTGGGTCCCTCGACCTCAATTAGCTGGGCGCCAACAGCCCTGCGGCTGTCATACACGGAAGACATCACGCCGATGAAGCCTTCGACATCTCGCGTGTAGCTCAGGACGTTGACCCTGAACTCCAGCATGTAATCGTTCTTGTAGCCGATGACGCGACCTGGGTCATCGACCAGCAAGAAGTCGGGAATGGAATAGACCAGGCCATCGGCAGTGCTCGCATCGGAGATCTGAAGATACTGCCCAACCATGGTAGAGGGTTGGGTCCCACTGGCGGCCCACACGTACGGAGCAAACTCCGTGGGCAAAGAGCGCCCGCCGTAACTCAGCTTCGGGGATGCCTTATCGGCAAGGAAACTCAGCTGAATGAGACGGTCGCCGTCGTCGATAGCAGCCATCACAGCGTTGGGGGTGATCCCATGCGTGTAGGTGCGAACAGCGACGTTCACGTCCAAAACCGTATCAAAAGACTCCGAAAGCAGCGGCTCGATGCGATTGAAGCCGCGGAAGTCCCCGCTGACTAGCCCAGCGGCGCTCGCCGAAGGAAGGTCCGTGGCGCTTGTGGAGTCGAGCAGCAACGCGTCGCCGATGATGGTTTCCGTGCCGTGAAACCCAACCGGCGTCCACGGCTGAGGGTCCGACTCCGGTGGAACGGTCCCCTCGTAGTACACGTAGACAGACGGTGCGGACTGCATCGGGTTAGTGGGGATCGCCGTATAGCGAACGAAGCTCCACACGGAGCTGCTCTCCGCCTCGCGCGATAGCGACCCGAAAAACGGCCCCTGCAGCTCGGTGAACGGGGCGTTCAGTTCCGCCAAGTACGGCAACTCATGCGCCGGCACCCGTAGCGTTGGCACGATCGAGCCATCAACGTAGACACTGACGATGCCAGAGCGGTCTGTGAAAATCCGATAGCCACGCAAGATCGCCCAATCCAAGTCGGCTGGCAGCCCCGTAGCGTCGCCAAGACTATCGAGCCCGCCGAGCCAAGCAGCCGGTGAGGATGGGTCGTTACCAAACCCGCGCCTGAGAATTCCGAACTGTGGCCCGCTGCCGGCATCCAGAAAACCGACGACAACAGCCTTTTCTTGGTCGGCATAGCCAGCGGCCACGCCCGTGAACACGCCTTCCTGCGTAGGAACCGCCTCGATCCGCATGCGCCACGCAAGCCCAAGGACATGATCGAACGAGAGGTCTAGCGCCCTAGTCCAGAACAGGGGCTCACCATCCGGGAACGCCCCTGTGCTATCATCGGTAACCACGAGATCCGTGCCAGAAACGGCAGCTTGCCCGACGCCGTGCCGTATCCACGGGTCTGGGGCAAGCTCTGGTAGGGTCGTGCCCGAATAGTTGATGAAGACAGATTGAAGAGTCCGGGACAGCGGCGGAAACGCGATCCGATGATTCGGGGAGTTCAAAAGCAAGAGATTGGGGTCATTCAGCGCTACGGAATAGGCCCGCTCGTACGCGCGATACTTGAGGTCCCTCTGCATCGGCTGGGCGACCTTTGCCAGGAGATCAACAGGGTCGATCCGGTAGGTGCCGCCAGTCACGCTCAAAACCGGCGCATCTAGAATCAACATCGTGTCACTGAAGACAGTGTCGATCTGACGGCGCAGCCCGGCATTTGGCCCGCTCGTGATCGTCACGTACGATGCAGTGTTGACCGTTGTCAGGAATAGAGCCGACGCATCGTTGAGCGTGATATTCGTGGGAAATGTGGCCGTCCCTGTCAGGTCGGGGGGCAAAACCACGAAGGTTTCAGGCTGAATCAGCGTGTTGTTGTATCGGTACTTATGGCCAGCGGCATCAGCTGGCCTCCCAAGATCGCGGTTCCAATTGTTGAGCCGAAACTCTGTAGAGTTCAAGCGGCGGATATCAACGACCGGGTTTTGAATCCACGAGTAATCTATGCGCACAGAGTCAGTCGGAAGCGGCACTGTGGAGAGCACCACTTGCCCTAGAAGGCCAATCACGGCCTCGGGTGTGACGGGGACACCATTGACGTAGACCGTAACGTCAGCCGGGTTATCAGCGATCATCCCGGCGCGAGGGTCGACCAGTTCCCACACGATGCTTCCGTTGGCCGCATCCGGGATCGAGAAACTCGCCCTTACCTTCACGATGGTCGACGGAACATTAGCTACGACGGTTGGCGCTATCGAAGTAATCTTGTAGGTGCCGGCATTAGTGGTACCGATCAACCGGATCTGGAGCCCAATCACCGTGGGGGACAACGTGCCTGGCACCACCACCTGGACCGCTGTGGTGATTGAAGCTGTGGCGCCACTGTTGATGACTAGCTCGGGCTTGCTGATCGGCCCGTGGTCCGTGAATACTGAGCGCGAAGCTAGCGCCGGGCTGCCAGCAAAAACCGCGTGGTTGACGGTTGGGTCAATCGGGTTGCCAGCAATATCCTGCGGTGCCCCCATGAAGGGCGACGAACTGACCGATGTCTCGATAGGGGTGAACAAACTCCGGTTAGCTCGGGGCGACACCAAGACGCCCCGAGCCGCGAGCGAGGACGAGCCCCCCATCGAACTTGTCACCTCATCAGGCAACCTGGCACGGAGCGAGGACGAGCCCACTATCGAAGCACTCCCGGCCCACTTGGCAGTGGCTGAGGACCGGAGCGAGGATGAGCCCACAAACAAACTTGTCCACGCAGCGACCCAGACAGTGTATGAGCCGCTCGACAATCCGACCGTGGTGAGCAGAACCTGACTGGCCGAAGCGGTCTGAACGGCCATGATCACAACCTTTGTAGGCCCCGTAAACGTGTAACTTGCCGGAGACAAGAGAGCCGCATCGATCCGCATCGCCTCCGAGAAAGTGATCAAGATCTGGCCTTCCTCGAATTGTTCAGCAGCGCTCACGGTTGGCAATGACGCGACCGCCGTGAACGTGTCCTCTGCCTCGTACGGTGCCAAGTCCGCAAATTCTTTCAAGCCACTGACCTGGAGGGTGTACTCCTTGCCATTGGTCGGCTTGCTGATCTGAAGTTGAACATTGAGAACCGACGAGCGCGTGGTCGCCACGGCGGCCATCTCGGCTCCACCCTCGATATGAGGTGAGGAGAATACAAGCGTCCCGTCCGCGCTTAGCTGAGACGAGCCGCTCATCGAACTCTCGGGCGGCGCAACCGTCGCGGGCTCTAGGACCGTCACTGCCAGCACCGTGACAGGCACCCCGCCGCCTGTATTCCGCAGCACGTAGTGCACCTCGTCCAGCACCCCCTCTTGGTCCAGCAGGGAGTCGAACGTCACATTGACGAAATACGTATCTTGGCTAACTGCCTCCATTTGATCTCACTACCGATGACACACGCTCAATAGCTCTCCGGCACTAAAAGCTTCCCGCCTGTACCTGTCCAAAACTCTGCGCACGATCTCAGCTCGGTCCGGGGCCGCCGCCATCACAGATTTCAGCGACTCCAGCTGATCTCGGTCGAGCTTGGCTGAAGCCTCGTTCGTCACATAGGCCGCAAACGCCGTTGCAAAAGCTTCCTCGATGCTCGAAAACCCGTAACTTTCCACCGGAGACACGGGCTTCAAATAGGTGCCTGGTAGCATGGTCTGATCCTCGGTGATCCCCGAAGGGTAATCCCGCGACTGCTCCGACAAATTGGTGCGCACCAAGTCATTGAACCTCTTCCTCTGCGCCCCACTCATGCGCTTATACCAGTAGCGATGTCCCAGCTCATGCACGATAGTGCGCGTCAAGTCCGTGCTAGCAGGCGCGGTCAAACGAACGGTATCGTCGCCCGAGTGATAGACACCCGCCCTCGACCTCAGGTCCTTGTACCCAAGTTTCTCATAGGCTGCCTGCTCTTTCTCGTTGAGTTCATAGAAGTCCGTGGAGTCTAGGAACAGCACCCCGTACCAAACCCTGTCGAGCTTCTTAGCGCGGATTAGCTGGTACGCCTTATCGATGTGTTTGACGTAGGACTTGATGTACGTACCACGTGCCTCGGGAGCCGTGATCACCACTCGCATGCGGCCGAAATCGAACTCCTTGAACGCAGGATCAGCGTAATGCTCCCGCCCGTCCGTGCGCCCCGCCGTTTCTTCTTCATACTTGATATTCCGCTCAAGTCTGGCTGCCTCAGCACGGAGGATCTCCAACACGTCGTCAAGCAGCTCAATGATGTTGGCTGAACGTTCCCGATTGAACCTACCTTTGGCAGGATTCATGCGCGTTTTTACGTACGCCGTGAGGGTACTGTCAAACTCGTTCTTGTATACCTCAAACATCTTGAGGCCATCATCTTTTCGACTTGCCGCCAGCCCGATTCCACTGACCGCCTCATACCAGTACTTGGCTATGTCTACTCGCTGACGGATAGCTGTACGCAACGTCTTGAACTTCTGCTCCAGCTCCTTCCCTTCCTCCGACCCATTAGCGCTGACCATCAGCCCGCGCCTGACGTACTTGATCTGATCCTCCAGGTTGTCGACGAAATCTAGAAGCTTGGCAAAGGCGTTGAAAACATCCTGCCAGTCATTGATGTGCGGCTTGACCAGACTCTGCCAGCCTCGACGCACCCCCATCAGCCACTGCTTGGTCAGCAGCTCGGCTCTCTTAGAAATCATTGCTGTGGTCCTCCCCGGTGACGACCTTGTTCACCTTTTTGCCCAGCCGATCCCTGTCCTTGATGCCCGTCCAGTATGACCGGACGTCATCATAGTGATAGATGCCCATCCTCCACCGCATGGTATCCAGAATCTTGCCAAACGGGTCGTCTGGGTTGTTCGGGTCCCCTGGGAACACGTCATCCGTGAAAATGTAGCGGATCTTGTAGAGCGTGTGAGCCGGGCGAACCAAGTCCAGCAGCTGGCGAATCGCGGTGTCAGCATCGAAGAGATTGGGAGGGAAGCCCCCACCCGGCGTCGCTACGTGATCCACGTTGAAGCCAAACTGGTCTGAAATATCAAGACCACTCGCGCCCTGCCGTACCAGCAAGAACATCTCCGTCACGGCAACCTCACCACTCACGAACAGCTCAACCACGTCACCCATGGAATCCGGGATCGACCCCTGAAAATAGATGCGTATCATGTTGAGAAAGAAGCTGCGGAACTCAACATCGCTAAAACCCAAGTCCGGGATCTTGCTGTTGACCAGCACTAAGTAGCCGATCACTGACCACAGAAAGTCGGAACGGGTCCGGTTGAAATCGTAATCGAACGCGACATCTTCGAGAGCTAGCTCAAGCCGTGACAGCTCGACCGCCACTGCCTTCAAAGCTTGCGTGTAGCTCGGCCCCTGCACAGCTGAGACATAGTTCGACGGCAGGAGATTGAGCAACGTGCTGAACACGGTCTGAGAGCGCTGCATCAGCCGCAGCGAGTACTCCTTACCCTTCTGCTCAACGGTACTGTTTAGCCGCCCAGCGTCATAGACGAACCTAGCCATCAGCCCTCCGTGAATTCGCGATAGGTGACAGTCAGGACGCCAAGGTCAATGACCTCCATCGCAGAGACCGTGATATCGTGAGACCCGGCGTCCCCACGGATGATGTAACTCACTGCGTACGCATGATTGACTGGACTATTGATCGGGAGGCCGGAAGCAAGCAAGGACAGCACGACATGGTTAGCCGTTCTACGCAGCCGTTCCGCTTCATACTGAATGGGAAGAAACCCCTCTGACGCCAAGGTGGCATCGTCCGAATACCCCATGATAATGGCCCCACCCGACCCAATAATGAATGCCTGATTTGCCAGCGAACAAACTGATGCCAAATCGGGTGACAGGGTCATCGCGATGTCATCCTGAAACACGCCCTTGTGTTCCGTGTCGAGGCCCCCACCATCAGTGGTTGGAAACTCAAGAGGGTTGGTCAGGATGTACCCGAGGTTGCCGCCGTTATCCAACGAGTCGACGCGCTTATAGGTAGACAGCACATCCTCTCGCAACTTCTGGCTCCCGTCCGCGTATGCCATCTTAGCCATTGGCAAGACGTTGAACTGAACTCCGCTGCTGTTATCGATGGCCGAGTCAACGTTGGACTGCGCAACGCCTTGCCCGATGAGCTTCTTATTCAGATCGAGCGAGACATTGTTACGCAGGATGGGATCTGTCGAGTCCTTCGAGGCACCGCGAGCAAGCTGCACCGTGGTCTCGATATCGATGTCATTCAAGACCGCCTGTTTGGCGAGCACGTCGGCGGTCACGTGCCGCTTGTTGTCGAGAATGATCTGCAGCTGCTGTAGCAGATCATTGATCACGTAGGTGACAGTGAAGTTTTCATCATGGAAGTAGTCAACCGACACTTCCTGGCCGCTCGCAATCATCGATGCCGCGGTCCGGACGATTTTGGCCGGCGTGGTCGAGGTGCCCTGGATAATGTCGTAGTCAGGGGCAACAGAGCCGGGCGCCTGGTACTCCAGCGTGCGCTGCTCGTTGAACACACGGAGCGTGGCGGTATTGACCCCAATCGAGTTCAGCGGCTCCTGCTCAAAACCGATCAGGACGTGCAGCTCATCATTCAAGACGATCGATTCACCGCTCGGGATCCCGCCAGACGGCGTGATGGCCACGTAGTTCTTGGCGATCGTGCTTTCACCTTCAAGCAACGGGTCGTCCGTCTTGAAGAGCTTGTAATGAACGCCTTCCGTCAAGGCCCCGCTCACCTCGCCGACAACCGACACCACGCGTCGGACGGGCTGCAGAGTCATAAAGAGCTGATTCACCACTTGGAAGCGGTAGTCTGCGATCACGAGGTCATCGAGCGTCGTCACGGGCTGCGGTACGCCGTTGTTCAGTTGGAACGTCTGGTAGTCCACAATGACCACGCCATTGACATCGTAGTCCTCACCCAGCGTGACATTGCGAACGCCCAACCCCTGAGGCGGGTTGTTCAAGATCTCAATCAACGGCGTCGTCGGCGTCACCCGTGAATCAAGCACGCGAAATCTCAAGAGGGTGGCATCCACAACCTCGCACTGCATGTTGATGGCTACGTCGAACGTAAACGCGAAGCGGTCCTGCACCTGACGTTCTTGTAGGCCCTGGACCCAAACGTCCACCTTGCCACCAATATGCTTGTTACGTACGTCGTCATAATCGCGCATCATGAGCGGGTCGCCACTCTTGATGATCTTGTGCCGGATCACCCCAACCTTGGCCGCCGCCGTGGCCGCATACCCCGTCGCGGTCCCTGTATCGACAGACGCGAAGCCCAGCATTGCACGGGCCGCCAAGTCAGCATTCGTCTCCTGGTCGTCGCCGAAGACCGTAGCGCCTTCGTTCACCGCCTTGAGCCCACTCACGCCGGTGAGCGATTGAATCGCCTTCGCAGGGACGTTGCCGGCCTTCCCCGCCTGCTCTGCTACGATCGGCACACGGATCTCGTAACGCTTCTCATTGAAGTTGTAGTACGAGTCAGCACTGGCCGCGAACATCGTGAACGAGCCGCCGATGCGATACCGCTGAGAGGTCACCCCGGTGCTAGGGTCAGCGCTCGAAGTTGCATAGGTGCCAGCGGGGATCTGAACGTCCTTGGTCGGCTTGGTCGCTGTATACAGCGTGAGGGTGCCTACGGATTGCCGGCCCGGAAGCCTCGATTTGTTGACGTTTCCAGCCAGCTTGTCGAACTGCTGGTCCATCAAGTTCTGGACCGCCGTATCGTTTGTCAACCCAAGGGCCGCTTTGAGGGCCTGCTTGTACGCACTGCTGACGACGGGGTCCGAATCTCCGCTCCCGCTGACGTTGTCAATGGCAAGCAACGTCAAGAAGCTCTGGCTACGACTCACGAAGTCGAGGAGAAACCAAATGCGCTCGGCCTCTGAGGCGAACGGATCAATGTCCACGTCGCGCGTCACCGAACCTGGGATCATCGAGATCTCGGAGTTGACCCGGAGGACCGCGTTCATGTAGTCGACCACGATCTGAAGCTGAGTGCGGCCAGGCAAGTCTCGGATCGTCGTATCGATGATAAGAGGAGACCCGAGCACCTCTTGCGAATAGGGAGTCTCGATTTCCCTGCTCGTGAGCGAGTCGAAATAGATGCCGGTCGTCACGTAATACAAGGGGCTTGTGCTAGGGACATTGAGAAACTGGTCGGTATTGATGATCCCAGTCCCACCGTTGCGGTCGTGGGTGAACACCACGAACTCGTTCATCTCGTAGTTCTGAAACGTCCCCGTGAATCTGAACTCACCAGCCAGGTTGCTATTGTCATGGACTGAATCTAGCCGCACCACCAGCTCGGCACCGAACGCGTCCTCCTCGGAGATACGTAGTCTAATCCGATTTGCGGAGCTGACCTCCCATACCGCAAGGTCGTCGAATGCTCGGATGTTGTCTTGCTGAAACTCTGTCGGAGCATTGACGGGTTTCTCGTTGACCCGATAGTACCCGGTCTCTCCAGCGGGTGTCGCGGAAGCGTAGAAGTTGAAGCCCTGGAAGGTAGCCGACTCCGGGAACGGAACCGGCTTCGCCACCAGTATCTCGACCCGATCTCGATGGCGTAGGACACGAATGCCGGTCGGGATCTGCGTCCCCGTCGTATCTGTCGACAAAACACGCGTGACGACAACCGATGATGTAGCAGACACTCCGCCCACGATATCGATGGCACGGAGCAAGATAGTGTTTACCCCGAACTCGAGCGGAAGCCCCGTCGGATAAACGGCGAGATTAGGCACCGTGAAAGTCAGAAGCACGAAGCTGATGAGATTCGGATCAGCTACAAAGGGACCGCCGTTCACGGAGACCTGGACCGAAGCCGTGTCGATAGTCACAGTGCCTACGATGAAGATCGCCTCTTCGTTAGTCGTAAACACCAGGTTTGTGGTAAACCCACTGCCGTCTCTCAGCGCGATTTTCGGGGCGCTCGCCATCAGCCAACCTTTCCTTTACGCATACTTGACCTAGCCACTGAGGGTGAACCCCGAAAGAGACTGACGAATCCGACCCGGTGGAGGCGACATTTCAGGTAGCCTCAAGCCACGCGTAAGTTGTATTTGTTCTGAGGAGCGGTTCTGAACAACGCAATTGACAAAGATCACCGTCGGATCCTGCGTGCTCTGCTCCAGGTTCACTGACAGCAAGCGCAGCGGATACTCGCTATCCGTGACCTCCTGTTGGATCTTTTCCTCTTGCTGCGTCTTGATCTTCTGCCAGCGAGAGAACGCCTGTTGAATATCGGCGACGATGAAGTTCTGAGTGAAGCCGCTAGCCGCTAGCTTCTTGCCGATCGCATCGAGCAATCCCGTGCCATACCAGCCATGAAACGGGTTGCTGCCACGGATCGTGTAGAAATCCTTCTGCAGCTCCTGGATTAGCAGGCCCTCATCTCGGATCTCGATCAAGTTGCCGTTCACGTCGTAGCGCCAGTCATGCTCATACCCGGTGCCCCCGCAACGGCGGCATTCGGACAGCACCGTCGAGTAGGAGATCTCCACGAAGTTTGAGGCGCTGCGGAGTGGCTCATCGAAGACAATGAAACGCGTCGGTCGGTCCGGGAGCGATCTGGGGTCGCCAACGAGCGTCCAGCCAGGCACGCTTGTTTGGCCCCGGTACTCATGGTTGACCGTGAACCCGAAAAGCACTGCCGCGGTGCTATCGCCGTAGAGAAAAATGCTCGTGTCCGGTCCAGTGTCGCGCGACGCGAAGGAGATCCGGTCGCTGCTCTCGGTGAAGACGACGCCCGTGAAGCGCTGATTGAGCAGCGCCGCCATCTGTGGCGCGCCCATTTTGTTCACGTTCGGTAGAATGGTCGTCTGTGGCGCCCCCTGGTCAACGCTTAGGCGCAGCACGTTGGTAGTCGACGTGACCGTGAAGGGGCCGCGCCGAGTCCCAGACGCCTTAGCCGCCAGGTACACTCCAGGCGACGGGGCCGAGATCGTGTGGTTGAGCAACACCCGCACCGAACCGGCAGCCGCAATGGGTCGGAGCGGTCGAATGGTCATGCGATCTGCGGATAAGAAGAGTGCTTCTTCCGCGACCTCGTGAGGACAGGTTTGATCTATTAAGCGATCTGCTGACATCTACATCTTTGCTCTCTCACTGAGTAGGTTTTACAAGACCATCAAGAGTCCTCTGGTATGAGACCGCCGCCGCGCCCTTGGGACTAGGCATGAAGGAAGCGAAAGGAGCCTTCGCAAACTTGCCATGTGGGTCAGGAACGGCCGTATCATCGGTGATGGCCATATAATTCCTAGTCGTCGTCAAAGTGTCGATGACACCAAGATAATAGGCCAAGGACCCCTCGACCTCCTTCTCCCCCCTGAGAAGCTCAAGCTCACCTATTTCGGCTCCGAGCTGCTCGGAGTAATCGATCGCACGGCGGATCTTCCTCTCCAGATAGTCACGGCGCCTCGCCAGATCGGCAGATACCCATCCCCGCATTGCCTGCACGGTAAGGGCCGACTCGGCGTCTCCGAGCCCATGCATCCGAATAGCGTCACCATTGCTCATGAGCTGAGCGGCGCGAGTGGCATCCCCCGGCAGCCGAAACACGGGCTGCGAACCCGACCGAACCTGAAGATCGAACTCAGCATTACCGCCCAGTGCCTCGTAGGCACCAAAAAGCTTGCCGATATAGGTGGTCGGCTGATCCTCATGGCCAATGTGGGTCGGGAGACCGGCGGAGTCGTAGGCAAACGAGAGATCTCCGATTCTCGCCCGTTCGGCTTTCAAGTGCGCAATACGAGCATCGACAAGCCGAAGCTGGTCCACCACGTAGGACCGGAAACTTTCAAACTGACTCCGGGTGAACGTCCCGCCCCACTCAAACGCCATAAAGCCTCCATCTTGCCCTTCACATCTCGACCCGCTGGCCTATAGGAGGTGGTGCATAGAACGATTCGACCTAGAAGATAAGCTTCAAGGCATTAGCGTAGAGCGTCACATCCGGCGCCACATAGGCCAAGGATACCCCAGCGGTATAGCCCTTCGGCCCGCTCGATGGTGCCGTGCCCCCCGCGTTGTCGATCAAAGACAGCCACTCTTCGATCCCGCCGTCCGTCACGGGCACATTGAGAATGTAGAAGCCAAGAGACAGGCCCTCAATGAAGTCGAGAATCGCAATCAGGTGCTTCAGGAACTTCTCCAGAGTGTCGATCTTACTCACGATCAGATCGATGAATGCCTTCAGCTCGGCGACCACCCCGGAATAAGCATCGGTCAATGCCTGCATCTTCGCGAGCAGCTCGTAGATTATCTGGCCTGACCAGGGCGCAATATCGCGCATCACACTGATCTGAATCCAGTCTGGAGGCGCGCCTCCGAGGGTGAATGCCTTGCAGAAATCCACGGCGGCCTTCACGTTCAACCGGACCGTAGAGTCTCCGAACACATGGCTGTAAAGGACACCGGCAGTTTGCACCGCATCTTGCCCAGCGGACTGTGGATTCTGAACCTTGGTGATCTCAAAGACCAGCTCGGCGAGATTGGTCGCTTCAAGGCCATCCACCAGCGGCGTGCCCTTGGGGAATGGGCCTTCCATCAGGCCTTTGAACGCGTTCGCAGCGTTGGCCTGCAGCATCGCGCTAGCCACGATATTCGCGAGTCGCGCCGAGTTGAGCAGGACGACGGTTTTGTTCCAAGGAAATTCCGGCAGCTGGCCTGTGGCAGGGTCTGCCTGAAACGCGTCTGTAACTCTGATAGGACTGGCAGCCCATTCCCCGATCAATGGGATCGCTTCAAAAGATGTCAGTGGCCCCGCTAGGCTCGTAAGAGAACTCTTACCGATGTCTGTGTCCGGCGCGGGGGGCACGGAGATGCCCTCATCGTCGAACTTAGTAGTCTCCGGCACAGGCAGGTGGAAATTGAGAGAGAAGGCTGTCTGAAAAACCCGCTTCAGCGTCTCGATAACATCGAACTTCTCAGGATAGGTCGGGATCCTGACAGCGATCAAAGCCGACGCGCGACCCATCACCGGCTTATCGTTCTTATCCGACGCTGGCCACTCAAGGTAAGGATTGCTGTCAATGGCGTCGACCTTCGGGGCCTCAAACGTCACAGTAGTGCCCTGGACAGCCAGAGAGCCGCTAAAGGCTCTCACGCGATAGTAGTACGTCTTGTCCTGTTCAACGTCCGAATCGAAGTACCTAAACGTCCCGAGTTGCCCAAGCAAGAATGTCGCGGTCTCATGGGAGGTGTCGACCACGATGTATTTCTGAAACTTGAGAAATCGGTTGCCACCCGCGTCCATGAGCCGAACGGATCGTGTGATGTATTCCCCTGACCCGCGAGCACGGAACGGGGTCTCCACGCGCATCATGACCGGCCCAGCGGCATCTGGGTCGTTCAGTTCTTCAACTTTGACCTCACCCGCCGCGGGATTGATCTCGCTTTTCTCAATGAGAAAGCGGGGCGGGATAAAGTTCAGCGAGGCTGCCTCAATGAGATCCGAGAATCCTGGGTCCCCTGGCGCGGTGACCGTAGGCAACGACCATTCCACCGCGAGGTCCGTGGGCTGCTCCTGAAATATCTTGGAGACCGACAAGATTCGATCACGGGAGGCGCCGACTGGCAGCACTCGGACGTGTGACGGGGCTTGATATTCCGGCGTGATGAACTTCTTACCGAAGAAGTTCATCAGAACTTCGACGTAGCGCATCAGGGATAGCGGATCTCCGACATCCGCCACGATGAGCACAAAACCGCTCTGGGTCGTGCCCGCGACGGGCTGCGGACGATTCGGGTCCCGTGAATCATAGACACCAGCCTTGAACCGGGTGACAAACGAAGGAAACCCGCCAACGAGACGGGTGAAGTTCGGGTCTGTCATCGGATTCGGGACATCGAACCAGCCGTACAATCCCGTCTGCTTCAAGGTCTCAAATAGGTTCAACACCAGCTGCAGCACGGCCTCGACCAGGGCCTTGATCGGATTTCCGAAGTCCACGAGGAAGACCTTGACCGACTCCAGGACGGCCTTCACGACTTCCAGATAGACCACGAGGGCTTCCATCACCCCTCTGGCCCCCTCCAAGAGGTCCTTGCCCGGAATGTTGATCGCCAACGACTCCCAATTTGGATTTGCGGCCACCCTTTACCTATCCTTGCCCGCCGTATTGAAGCTTCTTGAGCTTGCGCAACAAGCCCTTGATCTCAGCTTCGGTCGCTTTGATCCCAAGCTGGCAGATCTCTTTCATCTTCGTGTTAATGGCAAACTCGCGCCGCTCCCACTTGGGCGGCTCCTTGGGCGGATTCTTGTCTTGCTCGTCTGTCACTACCCCTCCACTGCCAGCAGCTTAGTCAGCTGCTTTAGAATCTCGGCTTGCGCCTTGATGCGGTTCTTGATCGCCGTGTCTTGCCGGACCAAGAGCCCGTCTTCAAGATTGATCCGGGCATCGATCCACACGTAGCGCTTGTCGTAGAGCTGGTCTACGTTCGTTGTGATGTCTGCAATCACCTTTAAAGACGCGTCAATCTCATCTAACCGAAGGGAGATCTTGTCGAGGCGGCTGTCCAGCCCTGCATCTGTAAGGGCAGTGGCATAAGCATTCGCGTCTCCGAGCACCGCGATAGGTGTCGTGAGCAGAATGTAAAACGCCTGCGCTTCGCTGTACCTGGCCCTTGACGCCTGATACAGGTCGAGCACCGCCTGCGCTGACTCGACGGATAGTCCATCCACCGATACGGCTCGATAGGTCACATTGGTCGCCACCGGAAACGGTTTAGCGGCGATGAGGTGCCTATCATCGAGGATCTCCTGCACCCCGTAAACGCCAGCGTTAGCGGGTCCTGGAGCGATGTAGATAGCGTCCTGCACCGTGAGCTTGGAGGCTACAAAGGTAGCCTCTAGGTCAGTTAACGTAGACCCGGAAACGGATCCTGTGAGAGGCGCTGGCTTGACCACGTCCGTGAACGCGAGGTCCAGAATGCTCAACAGGTACGCCTGCTCGTCAAGGTACAAAGCCTTCTCGGCCGACACCGTTTCAATCAACGCCGTTCGCAGGTCCGAAGGCGTGTTCCCGTAGGAATTCAATGACGCAATGATGCGGTAACTCAACTGAGGATTCGGACTCGACACGAGGGTTACAGGCTTATCCAACTCTAGAGTCTGACCGTTGATTATCGACCGAATCTGTCGACGTAGAGCCTCGTTGGGAAGGGACTGGATCACCACCGTTTCACCGACTTTGGCAGTTGCCGTGAAATTCGCCGCAGAATCGAAGAGCCGCACGAATGTCGAAGGGGGCACAGGAGCCAAGAAATATGCTTGAGCATTCAAAGGTGTCAGCGACGCAGCGGTAGCCACCTCAAACTGATAGTTCCCGGAGAAATAATCCCACGCATCCACAAGTGCGACCGTCACACTCGTGGGGGTAAACGCCGTGATTCGGCGAAAAGCTGGATTCGACACAGCGTTCACCCCGTTAAGGATTCTCACTAGGTCATAGATCTGAACGGCCGGAGAGACTGCGCCAAGAGCAAAGTTCACCGTTATACTTGGACTGCTCGGCTGCGCCGGAAAGAGCTTCACCATGGTCCCGGAAACGATGCTGGACGTCTGAGTGAGCCCCTTGATGGCTGCTATCGTCACCGCCTCGGTGTCCAGATGGCCCTTCTGCTCGCTGTTCTGGCTCGGGGTCTGAACCGGGAAGCTCAAGTCACCGTCATCGTCCTCGATGCCGCCGTAGAGAGCAGGGATCTTGGCAGGAGCGGTCGCGGTGTTGGGGAACGAGACTTCGCCTGACAGGGCTTTGTCCGCCACAAGGGGGGTGTTATTTCCAGGCGGAATGGTCGCAGCCACATAGGTGATCTGCCCCGTCTCACTCGTAAAGGAATAGTCCCTGTTGAGTACGTAGGCGACCAGCTTGTCAGGTTCAGCGAGACTATCGGTGTCAGACGGCGAGCGGTAGACCGTGCATCCCTTTTCGACGGTAGCCGTTAGCGCCGGAGTGAAGACCAACGAGGTAGCAGTGAAGCCGGCGGAGAGCGTGAACGGGCCGCCAGACACAGATGAGCCGTCCCTCTTTTGAATGCGGAACTTCATGCCCGCGATGAACCTAGGTCTGATATGATCAGCAGACCCGTTGGCATTGTCGACTGTCAGTGTGGTTTCGCCTGCGAACGCCTTCTTAGTCACCAAAGCCCACGCTAGCCGCGTGTGGAGGCCCGATACGGTCGTGATATTTTCAGCGCCCGTATCGAGGATCTCGTCACCGGCGGCTGGCGTTCCGGGGATCGCTGTCACCCCGAAGAAATTCTTCTGCGTCGGGTAGAAGCGGCTCAAATTGCCAGGCGTGTAATACTTCCGAAAGGTGCCGACCGAGGTCACCGTGAACGGCGGCGTATGCGTAGCGTCATACGTAATCTCATAGGGAGCCGGTGACACCTTGATCGCATCGTCAATCTGGTTCGCCAGCGTTGCTGGAGGCACCACATGACCCGTCGTACCGTCGAACAAAAACGACCCATCGTTGTTCCCGACAACAGAACCGTCGAGCGCGGTCTTGTACGCCTCTAGCAGTGTGGCCAGGTCGTTGTAAAAGAGCAGCGTGCCACGAGCGATGATATCCTGGTTCGCGAGATGCTTCTCATCGAAGTACAGTGACTTGCGTCCCTGCTCCCAGAGCTTGGGCTGAGACATGTTGGAGGTCTGCGGGCCAGAACTGCCGCTGCTCGCCTGCGTGGCAATTTCTAACGCAAACTCGGCGCGAAACTGCGTCATGGTCTCGACCCGGTAGTAGAACGTGTCGGGCGAGCTAAGGTTGTAGTCAGCCAACAGAATCTGACCGAGCAATCCATTGGTCACGGAAGGCGCGATCTGACACGTATACGAAGCCTTGAGATTGACCGGAGGGTCACCGTTGCCGGGGTCCACCGTAGTCAGTCCCGTGTAGATGATCCCGAACTCTTCATCAGGCGCGAGAGGTTCGGCAAACACCAAGTGCCCTGACCCACTGATCGTGTAGTCCACGGGGGACGAGAGAACCTGACCGGGCTCCCCGGTCACTCGGCGATACACGACGTAAGGCTCGGTCAGCTTCGGAACACGGCTTGTCTGCATCTCCTTGACCGGGGGCTCGAACACCGGGCGGACAGAACGCAGCAGCACTTGCTCGCCAACGATGTACTGACGGATCGTGTTGGCGGAGAGCATGACCACGGTGCGTCCCGTGTTGTCCTCGAAAGCAGAGCCTGTCACCTGCAAAAAGTCGGTGAAAGGTTCTTGGGCTGTGCCCGGAGCACTCGTGAGACCACCGTCGGTAAACAGCACCACGGCGCCAGGCCGATAAAGCAGCGTTTGATCCCCAGCAAGCACGAAGGTGTTGCTACCGCGAGGGATGGGCTCGAACGTCTCTAGCGCCAAGGTGAAATAGGCTGGCACCGCAGGAGCGGTGTCGATCGGCGTCGGACCCGACGACACGTATATCCGCGGGTCGCTGAACGGGCTTTGAAACACCTGATTGCCGGCCAAGACAACCGTGGTCTCCTGGTTGCCGCCATCATAGCTAGAGCTTCCGATCTGATAGACCTGCTCATTCTCGATGCGCATCAAGTGGCCAGACGGGAACGTCTCCGTGTGGTCTCCGTGAACCACGAACTGATTGTTCGGCTCGCCGTCTCCATCGATCTCGTTGATCGTGACTACCGAGGTCAACATCGGGGGATGCAGGACGGTGAACGTCTTCTCTCCGCCCACTGCCTTTGTCACGTAGTAATCAATGTAGACCCGCTCGTTCGGATTGACCGTGGGGCCATGAGGCAACGCATCCGTGATCTGGTTGTCCGGCAGGAACGTGATCTGCGATGCAACAGGGTCAACCACGCACTGCACGCCCAGCTCCTGAGGGCGGCCGCCGCGAAACACAGCCGGCGCTGGATTCAGCGTCACAGGCAAGCCGTCTATGTTGAAGCTCAGGACGGAAGTGGGGGCCGGGTGTGGCTGCGTGACCTCCTTGCGGATCAAGAAAGTTGCGTACTCTGTGATCGGCGGCCCAGGAAGAGTTCGTGGGAGCGTTGACGGCGGCTCGACCGTATACGTGATCCGCGCCTCCTCTCCGGACAGCATGCGATCCCGGAAATGGACCAATCCAAGCTCAGGCTGCAGCTCATAGTCCTTCCCTGGCACCTGCTCCAATGCCGAATAGGTCGACGTACCAAGGTCCGCGGAAGCAAAGTTCAGCTCCCCGGTTTCCTTACTTATCTCGACAGTTCCCGCGGGGAGCGAAGCGGGGTCGCTGAACACTGGAGGGTCGTCTGGTATCACTACGACCGTCGCGAAAGCGTCGCTCTGAGACCCGCCAAGCCGGAACCCGCAACTTTCCGCATACGCAACAGGAACGGTCAACCGTGGGGAGTTGGTAGCCACACCCAACGGGCGAATGCGCTCCACCTTCGTGGATGGGTCGAGCAACACAGCGGGAACGAAGTAGCGGTCCGCGAGAATTTCGTGGCTTTCGTAGATGGCATAGGTGACGCTCGGCATATCCGGCGACACCGCAAGGTCCAGCTCAAGAGAGGTTTCCGAGGTTACCTCCGGGGGTCCAGGGTCCGGGTCGGACAACTTCGCGACCGTGTACACAAACTCGTTTGCCAGCACAGCCAAGTTTCCTGGCTCGACCCCGTCCGTTTCAAAGTGTGCCTCTGGGTCCGTGAGTCTGGTTCCCGACACCGAGGCCGTGCCCTCGCCCACAAGAGTGTCAGTCGAGACCAGCGACACAACGCCAGCCGTTGTGTCTACGAGAACGTCCTCACCGATCACCAATTCCGTCTCGCTCGTGCCAACAACCCGGAACAACGAAATGCTGTTAGGCAGCAGCAGAGGGTCAGGCAGCACCACATCCGACGTGATGGTCTGAATGGGAATCAACAGGTCTACCTTGCGCTCCGCGAAGTAAAGCAGCCCAGCATCGTAATCGATGTAGTACCCAAGCCCTGCATCCGTTGGTGGAGGCACTACGTTAAGGTTTGGGAAGTCATCGTCAACGTAATAGCCCTGGCCCTGGAGCACCTGCACTACCGGAGGATTGGCCGCATCCTCTATCGGCAGCGCCGGCAATGACACCTGTGGGGATTGGATGATCGGGTCGGCCCATGTCGCGGCCTTGACCTTGTAGATCGCTGTGACATCCTTCTGTTCCGGCAGCGCCGCAGCCAGATTCACAGGGTTTCGCAGCAACCTGACAGAGATACCGTGCTCGATGGGCAAGTCACCGAAGTAGACGACCACATTCTGCGGGCCGAAATCGGCCTTGTCAGCGTCAGAAAACCGAAACTTCCCGCTCGTATGGTCTACTTGGACCTCACCCTTTTTCCCCGAATTGAAATCCAGCTCGGGAAGATAGACAACGCTAGGAAATCGATAATACGGAGTCGCTCCAGGAAGGGAGAAGATCAACGCAGCGCCGAGTTCCGGCAGATTTGTGATGATATCGGGAGTGTTGACCGTTCCCCGCGCTTGACCGGGTAACCCTTGATCGGTCTCAAACAATACCCCGTCGTAGTAGACCGGCACCCCCGCGTGATTGGTGGTGTCGACTGGATTGAACCGAAGCCGCCCCGTATCACCAGCCCACAAGACGGTGCCGCTAGACGGCTCCGGAGCTGCTAGCATTTCCGCCTCAGTCTCCAGATACTGCGTCGTCAGGTAGAGCCCATACCCGAAGCGCAGCCGAGGGTACTGATTCGGGCCGGGCAACGGATTGAGCAACAGAACGGGGTCCAACCCCGCGACCAGCGCAAAGCCGAGCTTCCCCGTCGAATCCTTCAATTCGTAGAACTGCTGCTGCTGAAAGCGTACGCGTTGCCCCGAATAGGTCGCCACATCCGCAGCGGCCCAGTTGAGGTTGCCAGTATCCTTCGAGATCTGGACGGTGCCAGCGGGCGGCGGCGGAGCAGGAGGCTCAAAATCCGAGTCGTTGGCTACAACCATCACCTGCAATTCGATACCGCTACCCGTGCCTCCAACCGAGAGGCGAAACGGAGCATCAGGCACCGGGTCCGCTTGCACCGGAGGACGAGCGCGTAGCCGCGTCACGTTGGCGTCGTCAGACAAGATGCCAACTTCGACGGGTGCAGACCCACGTAGAGGCTTGAAGGCCCCACCTTGTGCGTCGTAGGTGAATCTCGCGACGATCTCGTTCTTCGTCCAGCCAAATTTGGCTGACTCAAGCAGGCCGGGATGCGGCGTGCCCTCAGAGGTAACCATGATCATGTAGTCAGCACGCGGCGCGGATTCATCGTCCGGATACGCCGCATCAAAAGCGGCTTGATCCGAGATGAGATTGTCCGGAGACTGCGTGAAAGTGGCATTCGACTGCCCTACCCGCATCCCCTCAACAACGTAGCCGCTGATCTCAAACGCCATCAAAACACCGTCCCAAGCCCAACACCCGTGCTACCCATTGGTGACGCGCCACCCACGATCGGGATCCCAGGCTGAATGAATGAAGCAAACGTCATGTCTATGCCTGTACCGATGGCTCTGGCCATTCTCGCCGGACCATCACCGCTCATCCCCGCGGCCGAGAAACCCGAGATGATTGCCGGCACCGAGGTTGGGCCAACGATCCTTGCTACACCTGTCCCCACGCCAACCGTTGGATGATTCGTCTGCAAAAGAGCCAGGGCCGTCCAACCAGTGATGAGACCAGTGGTAAGCCCTAGGATGAACTTCGGCGCCATCGTGCCCATCAAGCCAGAAGAAGCTATTCCGGCTGTCAAAGACGCCGATAGCAGCGGGCTTGGCACAATCAGCGGGATAAGCCCGGTCCCGACGCCCAAGGTTCCCACGTCTACCGTCATCACCTTCGATTGCGTCGTCAAGAACTGACACACGCCGATCGCGATCCCTAGTGAGAACATCGGGACGCCAGATCCAATGTTACCCGTCGCAGCCAGATTGGGCGCAATAAATCCAGAGGCTAGCGCTGGAGGGTTAAGCGCCATCTATAGCAGCGACCTGAAAGTAGAGGCCCCTTGAAGGGCCAGGCCGGTTATCCAGTCAAGGCTAGGGGTACCAGGGGGCATCATTGGGCTACCCCGGCAAACACCAAGTGATGCCCCCGGGCCGCCCACCATGACTTGCGCGGTCGTAAGCGTGATCGAGGTCGGAGCCGTCAATGTCATCGTGGTGCCCGCCGTAAACGACACGGCCAAGCCAGCGGTCATCGAGAGCGCTCCCGCCGCAGCAGAGAGAGTCATCGCGCCAGTAGCGGTCGAAATCGTTACCCCTCCAGACCCGACCGTCACCGTGTACGAGCCCGCCGGTACGGTTGTCGTCATCGAGCCGCCAAGGACGTTGGTTGTCCAGTTACCAACCAGCGCGGTCTCAGTCATACCGCCAGCAAGGATGGTGGAGGTCTTGCCTCCCGAGACGATTGTCTCCAGCACTTGCTGCGCGTACTGGTACTGGCTTTTGCCAGAACTCAGGACATCGATGCCACCCGAGTTTTGCCCATAGCCGGAGTGCGCCTTGATGCTCACCCGATCGGCCAGCATCGAATAGACGCCGCTCACGTTGGTGATCTTGGACCCGTCGACATTCTGAGTGCTGTCAGAGGAAGTCCAGGATTCACGCGCCCCCTGCAGCTGCTCCGAGTAGGCCACGTTATTGTTGTCCGGGACCCCTTGAGCCTCCAGCACGTACGAAGAGTGCGTGCGGAATTGCAGACCAGCCCCCGAGGCACTGCCACGGAAATCAAAAATAGCCCCGCCCTCTAGGGTCAGGTGCAATGCAATGTTGTCCGGCGTGCAAGCCCCGATACGAGCCTTGACGGCCCCTTCAAAGTTCAGCTCGGCCGACACGTTCTTGGTGCCCGTAAAGTACTTCTCAACACGCGACCCCGGCACATTCAAAAATAGCTTGCCCTGTTTGGACACAGCCATCGCAAACGCGCCAATCGTCTCATTTCTGGCAGCAGGATTGCCGGGTGGCGTGATCCGCAGCAGATACGCGCCCGCGGTCGTGTACGACTCGCTATCGTCCAGTGGCGAACGAGCGATCGGCTCAGTCGTGAAATTCGCCACCCCGGTCGACAAGAAGTCATCGAAGATCTTCGGCCTCAGAACCTGGCCGTATTGCTGAAGCCCTGTGTCGCTAGAGATATCGTTGCCGACGAGCGTACCGAGCACGCGCTCGATATAGATCGGCCTCCTATCCATCTGAAACCCGTCAATCTCTTCACGGACCTCCTGCACACAGTCCGTCGTGTGCGACATCTCAAGCCGGTCTTCTGTGTACGGTTCAGCCGCCGCGCCATCATTCGGGTCCTCGAAATTGACCGCAGGAAAGGTCGCCGGGTAGTGGACCTGACGCCCATTCGCGAGAGTCACCGACGGGAACTCTTCCTCATTGTTGAACGTGTCAAAGACGGTGCCCTCACTCACCGTGTAGCGCTTCACAACCTTCCCGCCATAGTATTTCTGCTCGGCTGTCTTCAACGTCTTCCCATCCGAGAAAATGTCGAGAGGGAGGTAGAAACTAGATCGGCGCGCCGGGCCGGATAGTCGGAGCACTCCCGCGTCACTCGCGACGCGATGTATGGTCTGAGACACAAGCGTGCGGTCCGCATCCCGCAGTTCGATCAAGTCCCCCGCACGGTTCATCATCCGTACGTCCGACGAAAGCGTAAACTCAGACCCCGCGGATGACATCCCCCCGACATCACCGGGCTTGAGCTTCAGCCGCTTGTAGCGAGTCTGCGACCCGATGACTTTCCTATAATCAGAGGCTTCTTCCGCGGTTATCGAGGCGGGGTCGGAAGGGGCGACGGGGTCAAACCGAAGGCCGCTCACTTTTCCGCTAGGAATGTACCCTAGGATCACCGCTTCGTGCAGCTGCTTGTGCTTGCGCCGATAACCGATGATCACAAACGAGTTGACCTCCGGAATGCCTCCCCAAAAGCTCCGCGGTCCGTACATGGCTTGCGTAAGGTCGATCTCGAAGCGGTCTCCACCGCCTGTCAGAATCTTCAAGTCGCACTTCAGCTCCACCTCATCAACACGAGTGACCATCGCCACCTTGATGCCGTACGGGGCGCCCGTATCGACAAACTCGGCCCCCGCTACATAGCCCGATGGGTTCTTTGGGATGAAGTCAGACATATCAGAGGGTCGCTAGCTTGGTCTGGTTGTCGAGGATCTGCTTCTGAAGCTTGGCTATCTCCCCACTGAGGAAATCGATTCGCTTCTGTATATCCTGACCGATGATCTTCACGTTCGTGTCCCGCTCCTTGATGAGCTGGTCCCGAGTGGCGGTCAATCGCGCAACGCTAGCCTTGTCTTGGCTGATCTGCGTCGAAAGGTCCCGCTTCACAGCGTCGCTCCTCAAGTCCTTACTAAAGTCGCTCCACTCTTTCGACAGATTCCGATAGCTGCTTTGTACGGCACCGATAGCGGCCTTCTGATCGCCAAGCCGAAACCGATTCGGCGCTGAGAACGGCGGCGCGAACTCGGATGGAGGTGGGCTGCTGGGTCCGTTGGGACCGATATGTCGCTTGAAACTATCTTGGGACACGTCTTCGGGTGGCGTTTCCTTCGGCAAGAATTCTCCGCGGATGGCACCCTCAAACTCCTGGTGTGCATCATCCAAGGTCTTGTACAGCTCGACCAAGAACTTCTCCACCCGCGACACCGTCTCAGAGTTTGTCTTCGTGAAGATAGAGTCAGAGCTACCTGAGTACTGAGAGCGCTGGTGGTTCAACTCGGCTTGTTCCTTAACGCGCAGGGCTTCGAGCTGGTCCAACGTGGCCTCCGCCTCACTCAATATCTGCAGTTCCGCTGGGTCCCCGCCAGACTCGATCGCCTGCGTGGTCAGCTCTGCCACCTTCGCGCGAACCACCACGATCTCGGCCTCAATCCGGTTGACCTTTCTAACTTGCGCCGCTGTCGCTCCCGTCTGAATCGGTCCTCCGCTCATGTCGAGGCCCACAACCGACTCGGTCGGCAGGGTTGACGAATCTGTAGCCGCGTTGCCCGTGAGGACTTTGATCTGATAGTCAGACGACATGAATGCAAGGTCGGCGCGTCCCGTGAGACACACGCAATCCTCGTCTTGCCGGGTCTGCGCGTCTTGCACCGCCATCTCGGCCAGAGTCAGAGCGCGCGATAGCTGCGTGGCTTCAGCTGATGGCAGCGTGCCTCGCTGCTCCTGAGAACCCAAGGTGGCTGTTCCCACCCGCGTCTCCCCGGTGTTGACGAACTTCGGCGCCCGAGTATTGGGGCTCGACTCCGAGCCAACCATGACCGCCGCGGTTTCCCGCTCTTCCGAGGTCAGCGTAGCGAGCGTAGAAGCCGGATCCTGATAGCCGGTGGATACCGTCGTTAGCCCCTGTGACTGCGAAGTCAGCAAGCCACTCAAGTCGGCAGCTACCGCAAGTTGCACGCCGACTGCCACCTTATCCAAGCTATTGGCAATAAGCCGTCCATCACGCAAGGACACTCCGCGGCCGTATCGAAAGTGCCCAATCAGTTCAAACCCACGCTCATCACTCACCGGGCGAATCAGAGCCATCGGATTCGCCAAACCCTTGCCTGGGTCCGTCTCCGGTTTCGGAGTCACGTGAAGGTTAGCCGTGTGCAAGGTCAAGATCTCTTTGATCACCTTGCCGGCATCATGAGCGTACACATAGACGCCGGCAGAGTTGAGCCCGTACTGATACGTGTTGCTGAGGTGCTTGCCCTGCAGCACAGCATTGGTGCCAACCGTAAAACGATCGGCCTGTTGAAAACTGTAGATCTGCCGCCGCTTCTGTGTGATCTCCTGAAACTGCTTGGAAAGCTGCGGCTGCGACAACATAGCGTCCTTCTCACCAGCATACTTATGGATGTCAGAAGTCGCGAAAGGCCTCGTATAGGCGAGCACGATATTCGGATATCCGACGATTCTGCCAGTCTTGGGGTGCCTCAAAATAAGCGGCTCGGCCGGGTTCTCCTCCCCGGACTTCCCTTCAAACGTGGCTTGGTTTGACGGTATTTCGAGCGCATTACCCATGTTTAGCTCGAACACACCATTGTCAGACAGCTGCTTTGGGGAGAAGCGACTGGTCTTCGGAGCCCCGTCCTTGCTTGGTCCAGGCGGACTCACGACGCCCGTAAACTTCAGGTCGGCGATCCCTCTAGGTGCGATAAACTTTGACCTCTTGCTGCCTAGCTGCAGGGTCGTAGTGGCTCGCCCGCCAAACTGTATGCTGTGGCTAATGCCATACACGTACCAAATCTGGTCTTTGGGCGCGATGTAGATGGGGAAGCCCAAGCGAAGCTCTGGCCGCAGAGGGATGGTCACGCTACCACGGTGCCGCCGAGAGTTTATCCGATCCAACATGTCCAAGCCGTGGTAAAACATCTGCGTCGGGTCGGCCATGAACTCCGAGTTATAGGGATGCGTTCGCCAGCCGTACTTACGCAAGAGGTGATAATCCGTCACCGAAGTAAACGGGATCGCTTCATGGGAGACACCAGTGTCCTGCGTACCCCCATACTGGCCCTGCATCGTAATCTGAGTGACAACCTCAGACTCCGACTCCGAGAAATCCCAGTCAATAATATCGATATCCTGAATCCAGGAGGTAGGCTTGTTCCCAAGGATGTCCATGTTGTAGAACGGCGGCTTGAAGACAATGTCTCCAGTCACATCCATGTAAAATTCAAAACCGACCGCGTCCTTGGCAGCGTTGGCAAGCTGGAGCTTTGTCTCGTATTCAGACGTCCAAAGACTGATGCTGATGTTCTGCGGCATGAATTTGAACGCAGCGACATTTTCCCCGCTCGGGTCATAGAACAGCTGCCCCGCGTCCGCGCTGGCATTGGCATTGCGGACCGCCGTAGATGCGTACGGCTTGGTGACGTTAGGCGTCGGCTGCTTAGAATACTCCTGCCAAAGAGTGTCACCACGGACAGCAACGCCACTCGTCCCGTAGAGCACAAGGCTGCCACGCATCTTCGCGAAGCGTTTCTCCCAATACAGCGTGATATCAGAAATGGCAGACTGGAACTTGTCTCGCTGGGTGCCCTCTCGAATCAAGGCATCCATCGAGCCCGTAGCCGTGAGAATGTCACCGAAAGACTGGCTCGCTAACGTAAAAATGACATCGTACGGGTTCACCTGGGTAAACACATTGCCGGCGAGATGGGTCCCCTGTTGCCCAGAGGGCGCAGTGAACGCCGAGTTGATATTTAGCTTACATATTTCCCACCACTTCAAGATGTCAGCGCAATGAATGCTTACGGTGTGCTCGCCGCTCGAATAGTTATCTGAGACCTCGGTCACGAGACCCCAGAAGATTGGGTAGTACTGCGGGAGCCCCTCGACCAAGTAGTAGCCCTTGGCGTAAATCTCCACTTCCATCATGGGCGTGAGGATGGCATTGCCGTCGAAATAGAAGTCGTCAATCGAGTGCCGCGGGATCGACATCGAGACATTGGCGCTACCAGGACTGCTATCGACACTCAGGTCTGTCTGAATCGAGGTTACGTACTTGTTGAAATCGAAACGCCTAGCGCATTGCGGACAGCCCATGATGTCCGCCTCACCATTGAAATAGACAAGGGCATCGGGCGCCGTCGCCACAGTGGGGCGTGCATTGGGTTGGAATGTACCTTGGAAAGGTCCGCGTGCCATATCAATACCTAAACGACGGCCGTCCTATCTGCGGGCAAGGGCACGTCGGGGTTTGGTTGAGGGTAGTCTCCGCCTGAGAAAGGAGAGTTTGGCGAGCCAGTCGACAAAGCTGGCGAAGCAGGTCGGCCATACATGTACCGAGGGTCGTTCAAGTGGTCCAACAAGTACCAGGCCCGAACAGTGAACGAGAACGTGTACTCAAGCGTAAAAGGAGCGCCATCGGTCTCGGAGAGATTTAGACTATCGAAGGACCCGATGTACAAGATGTTGTCGTAGTACAGATACACCGAGCCGATCACGGATAGATTGTTGCCACGCACGTTGGATGGCAGCAGCGGGTCTGGAAACCAGACGCCGCCGTTGTTCTTGTAGATCAGAAACAACGACAACAAGTTCTGATAGCTCGTCGAAAACTGACGCCCCGCTCTGGTAAGCCCCCCGTTTGGTTTGTTGGCTTCCATCGAATAGTACGCGGCGATCTTGCCCGAGCCCTCGATCTTGTCCTGATTTTCCCCCCAGTGCTCGATGATAGGACCATTGCGCCCCCAGCCCCCACTTGCGATCAGTTTTTCAGCCGACACCCGGAAGGATTGAGGATTGACCAGGAGCCGCAGCGGCGGGGTATTTGCCATCTGCTCCAAAGCGGCCTGCATTAGCTTGGCAGTGCTTGCTTGCGCAGCCGCAAACGCCTTGCCTAGGTTAGTCTGATTCAGGTCCTTGTTCGCTACCTGAGACGCCGTCTTGGCCGCCTTATCCTTATTGTCTGCACCTTCCGGCTGCCATTTATTGGTTACTTCGGCATCTCCCACGAAGGTCTCAGGGACCAGCTCCCGGTCATCCTCCATCTTAGTGCTGGCCACTGCACGCCCAACCCTAGCCAGCCACTCTACCGGCTCAATCCTGGCTGGAGTGTCCCGATCGACGATAACGTTGTGTCTAGAATCAAGCCCACGCCCGGTAACGATTTCTGTCAGCACCTCGAAGTGCAAGTGCGGTTCTGGCCGCCCGAGCGGCGCTGAAGTGTTCCCCACGTAGCCAATGATCGTCCCCCCCAAAATCTGCTGCCCAACGTGAATGTCGCCGAACCTGCTGAGATGAGCGTACAAGCTACCGGTGCCGTCCAGATGCTGTATGATTACCGTGTTTCCGTAAGCATAGCGAATGTTGTCATCTGTTATCGAGACGACATGCCCGGCTGCCGCAGCACGTACCTCCGCTCCTGGGTTCGCTGCAATGTCGACCCCCTGATGCAGTTTTGTGCCTCCGTCTTGCATGTGGCGCTCCACATGAAACGGTGACGATAGTTTCCCGCCTTGCACGAGACCCGCATTCGGACGGACAACAGTAGGGTCCGTACGATCACCGGTGGCCTCTTCCGACTCCAGTCCATTCGCGGCATCAATTGGATTATCCACCGTGCGATTCAGAAGCCTGGAGGACGCAAATGAGGGCGGCGGAAGGATGCCTACCGCGAACATCAAGGTTCTCTCGGAACGCGGCTGAACGCTCGTGACCGGAATGAACTGGCCGTCTAATGGCTCCGACTCTGTTTCGAGTGCATGGTAAAAGCTTAGCAGCTGGTAGACGGCCGGTTGGTATAGGTCGGCCTGATGCTCGATCTGCCGGTAAAACGGTTCTTTTTTGTTAAAGGCCACGCGAACCTCCTCCTCGACCCACAACGCCACGCGCAGACGGGGCGATCCCAAGGTCCGGTACTTTCAACAGCTCCTCCTCGACCTTGAACTGCCACGAGACCTTGAACGCGAAGGGCTGATCGTCCGTCTCCGTGACCTCAAAGCTTGTGAAGTGGCCAAGGTACGTGCCCCGATCGAACATCAGCATAACATGCCCTTGCAGAACGATGTTCCCATACGGGTCGAACACGCTGCCATTGCATCTATAGAGGTCGTGAAGATCTCGGTAGCGGTCCCACGCGATAGTCTTTTGCCGTAGGACGGAAGACAATCCCTCGTACAGGTTCATGAACGCTCCGGTTGACCCGTCAGCCGCGATGTCCATCAGGTCATCGCCCCAGTGTTGCTCAACAAAGCCGCCGCGCGTCTGAAAGCGCTCAACCTTCTTCTGGTGATTCTCAGAATAGCTCTCCGGATTCACATGCATTACAAGAGCGTGTGGCAACAACACTCGCCGGCTGTTGAACGGACTCGTGAGCTGAAACGCCATCGGAATGAACGATTCTCGGCTATCAAGCCCGTGTCGATAGTTAGGCTCCTGGCTCGGAACCTCTAGCTTCGTAAAATCCGGGTTCGCTGATGGGATGCGCGGCATCTAAACCTCAACGGAGGCGCCTATTTCGATCGTGCGCTGAAGCGCCTTCAACGACTCGCGCTTGAATGAACCGCTTGAGGTCACCCTTGAGTTCAAGCTCCACTCTCACAGAGCCGCCCCCACCGCGCCCGCCGCCAGCGGGGATAATCTGCTCTCCGCGTCCAACGGATGCCCATCCTTCCCCTGCCGCTGGAAACCTGGCGACTTGCGCCATGCCTCCCCGGATCCCGGTAACGGTCCCACCCATCGCATGGGGAGGAGAGGTCAGTGGATTTGAACCGGTGCCCAAGGTGCGCGACATGCTTTCCGGCCCAAGTCCCGAGATGGGAACTCCTCTGGCGACGGATTGCGCAACGTCAGATCTAGAGCGACCAGAGTACATGAAGAACTCAAATAGAGCCTTGGAAGTACCCTCATAGACCGACTTCGCCATCGCATCGGAAAGCGGCCCCGTTACCGTGCTCGGCGACAACTTAACCCCGTCCAGCGCCACGCTTCGATTGAGATTATCGACACTCGTCGTAGTAGCTTGCTGCTGCTCAGCAGTGGGCGCCGCCTCAGCAGCGTTCACCGTGGCTGCGGCAGCGGCCGCGGTCGGGGCGGTAGCTGTTGCTGCCGCGGGCGCGCCAGGTATTTTAGCCGCGAGCGCAGCACCACTGCGACCACCCCCAGCCCCAAGCATGTCCGAAAGTATCTTGATCGCGGACGCAGTGCCCTCGCTAGAGAAGTTCGCGGCCGTTATCTCGCCCTTAAGGTCCTCTAGACTCATTTCAGCGTACCTTCGCATCTCCTCCGCTGGGTCCAGCTGGGCGATCCGCTCTGAGATTGCCTTTTTCTCCCCCTCGTCCTTCGTTGTAGCTAGACGCTCCTTTAGCTGGTCACGCTCTGCCAAAGCAGCCTTAAGTGCTTCCTGCGCTCTACCGCTGACTTTATCGGCTGCCTCCACACCGGCATACTGGAGGCTTTCGGAATTCTTAGCAGTACTAAGAATTTGTGTTAGCTCCTTATCGCGCCCAACATTGGCCTTCTCTGCACGCCCTATGCTCGACTTAGTGGTGTTACCAAAAAGCGGCATATCCATCAGCTCAAGCAGAGCGTCCCAGATGAATGTCATCACGCCGTAGATCTCATTCATCAGAATCTCGGCAATCGTCCCAAGCTGATCCATCGTGCTGGTCTGGTACTTCGCGGTGTCCGCCTGATAGTCGACCTGTTTGATAGTGTTAGTGAGCAGCTCCTGCTGTGGCTTCGTAAGGCTACTCATGAACAGTTTTAGACCTGCCGGATCCTCGAACTTCGCCTTGATCTCCTCAGCAATCTGCGCGTTGGTTTTGTTCGCTACATCGATCCCCATCCTAGCGACCTGCTCAAGATCACCCTCCTTCAGCGCGTTCTTGTCATTCTTTGCGAAACGAGCGGTCAGCTCGGCCTGGCCCGTCATGATCCCCTGCCGCAGCGCCTGGTACATCTGGATTTCCTTAGCAGAAGCGATACCAGAGGCCTCGACTGCGGCCAGAGACAGGTCGGATAGCTCGTCAAACCCATGCCCTGTCAGGTTCACAGCCGCCGCCTCAAGCGTCTCCATCTTCGCCAACGGACTCAGAGAATCCAGCACGGCTGCCTGATCAATCCTGCTCCCAGAGGCTAGTCTCTTCTGGATATTGGCATTGTCGTAAATGCTCTTCGTGAGGTCCCCCTGCGACTGCACACCCTGAGCCACGGTCCACTCAGCAATTGCCCGTGGGTTAGTCTTGGGGTTCTTCAACATGGCGATGAGTTCCTGGATCGCGTCTTCCTTACCCGCGCCAAGCTTCTCTCTTAGGTCATCTGCTAGGTTCTTCAGTTTGTCAGCGGCATCGTCTTTCTGGATCTGTTGGCCCTTTGGCCCAGCCAAGAAGTTGAACTTGAGATTGTCGGTGATGCCCCCCTGAAACTTCTGATTCAGGGTTTGCAGGAACTGGCCCATCTTGCGCGGGTCCATTGTCTTACCCAGCATTCCCATGATCTTGGTCACGTCGGATAGGCGCAGAGTAAACAGAGACAGGTCTGACGAAAATGACCGGACGATCCCAAAGAACTTGTTGCTCTCCATTCCAGCGTTGGCTGCGCCGTCCTCGATCATCTGGAAGCTTGACGCGACACTCTCAGCCCCCAAGCCTAGATCGGCCATGAGCTGCCCCTGCAGCTGTGCTACTTCACTAAGGCTGACGCCAAAGGCCCTTGAGTACGCGACGCCCATCTTAATCGTCTTGGCGTGCTGTTCATGGGACACAGTGGCTTCTCCGGTAGCAGTCCCCAGGCGATCCAAGGCCACGCCCTCCGCGGTAATAGCGGACTGAAACGATCGCGCCATCTCACCGCTGATGCCCCAAGAGATATTGCTCCACGCCTTGGCGCCGTCACGAGCTGCTTCTAGACTTTTGCCCAAATCTTTGGTTGCCTTCGAAGCATCACCAAAGTTGCGCCTCAGATACGAACCAGTCCCCGAAGTCGCTAAGATCGCTTTATTATATTCTTTGGCAGCGGATTCCGCATCGATCATGATCTTGATGAAGGCCATCATGAATGATGAGAGCAGACCAATCATAGGGCCAAGGTCCGCAATGATCTTGCCGAGCCCACCAAACACCTTCATCAGCTCGCCGCCGGCCTTGGAAGCGCCGCCGGCAACGATGTTCTTGATACCGCCCTTCTCCATCCTCTCAGAGCCGGCCTTGCTGATCGCCGACCCTTTCATTGAGATCGACCTAGCTTTGACCTTGCTCTCCGTGGACCCGGCCATCATGAACGTCTTGGCCATGCGCCGCATCAAAGCAGGCGCATCTTTATTTAGGGCATCGCGAAACGCGCTAGCGTACTTCTCACCGGACTCTTCGGCGTTTCTGAGCATCTCCTTACTAGCCGACTCTTCCTCCTTGCCTCTTTGCTTCCGTAGGACGCCACGGTCAGCCTCTGCGTGCGGTCTAAGGTCCTTCATGCTCTTGGCAGCGCCTTTACGAAGTGCACGCGCTTCAGTGTAGCCCGTAGTCTTCTTGAGTTCGTTGAGGCGCTTCATCGCCTCCTTGCGCTCCGGGCTGCCATGCTTCATGCCCTTGATGTTCTTGCGCTCCGACCGAAACAAGTCGTCCCGGTCCTTCACCACTTTGTCCAACGCCTTGAACTGGGCGGTAAGCTCCCTAAGCCCCTTGCTTCTAACCCGAGCCGCCGACAACTGTTTGTTGAAGCTAACGAAGCCCTTCCCCGCCTTGCCGACGCTCTCCTGGACCTTCTTCATGTTGACGCTGAGGGTCTTCTGGAAGCGCTTCGCCTCCTTAAGGCCATCAGTGATGTCCGTGTCGATCTTGACTGTTAGCAGCTCCGTAGAGCTTGATGTTGTATTGGACACGGCTTATTTCCTACGGAACGGGGTCGTTGGCTGGCGCGGAGGCGCAATCGTTACGGCTTCGGACGGGTCTCTATCCGTAGTCGACAATTCAGAGGAAACTTCGTCCCCCCACCACCGCTCCACGAAGTTGACTGTCTTCTCATCAGCCGACCTCGGATCGAGGCGCATGCGTGCAACTTCCTGAGCCATTAGTTGCTTGCGGCGCCTAATGCGCTCCTCAACTTCCGCGAGAGTCAGCGCCTCATTGGGCGAAGCCACGCCAATAACCCCACGCTCTGGAAAGCGCTCCAAGTTCTCCTGGAGGGTCTGCTCTAGTTGCCGCCTCCGCTGAAGATGTACCGATCGAATCCTAGTTTCGTGGTCTTCAACCACACGATCGTGCCAGTCCTTTTCTCCGCGGATGTCCTTTTCTAGCTGGTTCGTCAGCTCCTCAACGGTGCGTGCGACCGCCATCACGACTCCAGGGCCGGTGACAATCCCATCCTCGACATTCTCACCCAGCACCCACTGTCTAAGGACCTTGTCCTTACGGGTCATCCGGTCTTCGCGCTCCTGGCGCCGCCTAGCCGAGTCCTGGTTGTAGACTTTCTGAATGCCCTTACCCGCGAAGCATGAGCCAACAAACTTAGAATGCTCCCAATCGCGCTCGGCGGCCTCGTTGCGATCTTCAATATTGTTGATCGCAAGCCATGCTTGCTGCCCCATGTTCAGTCCGAGACGTTGCGTGCCGTCGATTCCGGTGACCGCCACAGACGTGAGGTCCTGGCCTTTCAGCTGGAACCAGCGATACCTAGACATCAGCTCCATCGCGTAAGCCTCGGTCAGGTGGATTGCGACAGACGCGCGACGGTTGACCTCACTCAGATAGCGAATCATCCTGGAGATCGAGTCACTCGGAAGACTATTGAACAACTCGGTCAGCTTCGCTATCCAGCGCTCGCGCTCAGGCAGGATATTGACCCCGCCGACAACGAAGACCCCGTGTGCCAAAAACACGCCCCAGAACTCCTGAGAGAGCGTAGCCTCGAAGCCCCCATAGAATTTCAAAAGCTCGAACTCATGGTGGTTCAAGCTTTTGAATACAAATGACACGCCATTGATCTGCGCCGCCACCGTGAGGAACCCGCGGAACAACATGGGCTCCACGTCCTTGTATATCAGCGGATTTACCTCCGGCTCAACCGGGGCAGTGATACTGACATCCTCTTCACCAGCCCCGTCGCGCTCGGCCCTGAGTCTCGACTGCTCTTTTTCGTAGCTTTCGAGCGCGCTAGCCATGGCTTACCCCCTCAGAGTCGGTCTAAATCGCGGATTGATGCCAGCGATGGGAGGGTTGTCGATAACCGTACTGGCCGCGTGAACATCGATAGGGGCGCGTTTGATCTCCACTACTTCACGTGCGTCGCCCCCCTGTAGAGAGACGGCCCCGCTGACATCGTGGAGAGCTTCATCGTTCCCTTCAATCGCCGCGATACTTGTCGAGCGCGCCGGGGGCCGCTTTTGTTCGACTTCCTGTTCTGAATGCACAGGAGCCTCCGCAACTTTACGTGCCTCGATGGCCTTCTGTAGCGTTACATGCGGGTCCACCGGGCGAGCTGGACGAGCCGTTACTGGAGGCTCGGGCGACTGTTCAATCGCGGGCGCGGGTGCCGCAGCGGCCATCTTCGCTTCTTCAGCAAGGCGCTGCGCTTCCTCCTGCGCTTTGGCTTCTTGTTCTCGCGCCAGCTGATCCGTACGGGTCATCGCCCGCTTGATCTCGTCGGCCGTCGACTTCCGCATGAGCCCTTGCTCATCCAGGATCTTGTCAACAAGAGTCGCTGGGAGGTCCTTTTCGGTCGCGCGAAACTCCAGGACTAGCCGTCGATACTTCTCTTCATCGGTCTCATCCGGCGTGATGAAGTTGATGCCAGCCTTGGCCTGCCGCTCCGCAAGTTCAAGCACGTCGCCGAGCTTTCGGAAGGCGACATCAATCACCTCCTTACCCCATGTCTCAAGCATGTGCTTGCTGAGGTACTGATGCAGCTCAAGCGTCACCGCCCGCATCGCGCCCGTCGCGGGGTCAGGTTCATCAACCGTCACGAACCGTGAGTCGCGAAGGTCGACACCGTTCACCTCCACAATCGCACGCGCGATATGGCCTTTTTGGTAACAGTGAATGTACGCTTCCTCAGGCAGACCATCGCAGTCTTGAAGCGCCGAGGTATAGTCCTCCGAGCGCAAGCTCCGTAGAACCAGGTCACACCCGCCAATCGAGCACGCCTCTTCAACGAGCCCGACATTCCTGGCCTTAGCAAGCGCGGCGTTGAGTTTCTTGGAATCTATTGTACCCACATCATCCTCATCTTGTTTAGAGGATGACAGCGCGAAAGAAACCCGGAACGTGATCTACATCTGAATCTGAACGCCTACAGCACTACCGGAATACACATCTTGGTCGGATTCGTTTCGATGCACATCTAGTCTAACCGCTGTCACCATAGTTTCTACCGTTACTCAGTGGTGGCTGGAGCCAAGAAGCGACGACTATATCCAGTGCCTGGGCCGCCTGAGTCTGTATGCGGAGCAAGACCAGTATTGAGGTACTCGCCATACTGAGAGATGCCATCGACGATATCCGTGACAGTCACCGAGCTAGTCTCTGACACAATGGCCGAGTCACTCGTGAACGACGCCGAGTAGCTACCGAACCAGCACCCCTCAAAGAACGTTATCAGCGCTTTAGGGGTTACGATCGGGTTATCGACATCGGTGGGACCCGCTGTAACTGTTGCGGTGTCCGACTTGCCATTTGGGTCCTCTAGGGTCGCCAACTCCGAGATCACCAACTCCT
>Ga0307503_10000101_pt1 | contig 45106 bp, 61 predicted proteins | sample 17_S_MG_FD_194514 | JGI IMG/M metagenome (GOLD analysis project Ga0307503, IMG submission 194514) | Soil microbial communities from Populus trichocarpa stands in riparian zone in the Pacific Northwest, United States - 17_S | ecosystem: Environmental > Terrestrial > Soil > Riparian zone > Trees... | reverse complement strand
ACCTCGGCTTCGGGCTCTGCCAGCCCTGGGCGGAATACCGTCATCAGTCGGCCCTGAGAGCCATCATCATCGTCACGCGGTCTGTGTCGCCGTCGTTGATCACGGCGTGCGTCAGCAGGTTATCGAAGCTGAACACATCGCCGACGTTGGGCGTGTAGGCCTCGCCTCCGGTGATGTTGACCGCGCGCGGGTTGGTGCGAATCACGCAGTAGACTTTCGTCCGGTAGTAGCTCGCGTGCCAGCCGTCCTGGTCGGTGTGCGGCTTGACCTGACAGCCCGGCGGGATCCTGGTGATCAACGTGCCGCCCAGTGCGGTGCCGCCGATCCTGGTCATCGTGTCCATCAGGATCCGGCGCACGCTCGGCAGCTGCGCCATGGCGGGATACCAGCAGAACTCGGCGAAAGGTTCGTTGTAGTTGGCCGCCTCCTTCAGCTGTTCCTCCGGCCGCCAGCGCAGCCAGATGTCAGAGACCTGGGCGTGCGGCGAGCCTTCGTGCGCGGTGCGGCCAGTGTGTTGGTTCCACAATTCGGGGTGCCGCTGCAGGTCGAGCTGGAGCGGCAGCACGTCGACGGTGCCGAGTAGCGTGAAGTTCTGCATGGGTTCCTCGAGGTTAGCGGATGCGTCGGACGCTGAGCGTTCCTACTGCGGAGAGCGCGCCGCCCGTGAACACCGACCGGCCGATCAGGTAGAGGATGCCGTTCTCATCCAGATTGAACCGGACGACCGGCGTGGGGAGCCGCTGCAGCTGCAGCGACGGCATGGTGGCGGCGATCTGTGCGTAGTCCGTTGCTACACCCGATGCGATCCCGACGCCCGCCAGGACCACCGTGGGGACAGCAGCGCCGGTCGGTGTGAATTGGATATTGCCCCAGGCCTCATAGTCGCCTGCGGTCACGCCCATGCTGACGATGTTGGTCAGCACGTTGGAGGTCAGGCTGATCGGGCCGCCGGCCACGATGTCGAACTGACCAATACGCCCTGGCGGTGCGGTCGAGCCGTCGCTGACGCCGTAGCCGTCGCCGATCCCTGCGAGGTAGTCGCGCCACGCGGTGGTGAGCTGAGCGCCCCCGGTCGGTGGCTCGGTCGGGGCCTGTCGCGCCACTAGGTGATGCCTCCGTCGATGTCGGCGTCGACCGCGTATATGGTAATGGCGCGCGGCGAGATGATGCGCAGGATGCGCTGTCGGAAGCTTCCCAGGCGTGTTGCGCGCACGCGTGCCCTGGTGCGTCCCAGACCCAGCGTCGGGAGCGATCGGGTCGGTGTGAACGTGACGCCGCCGTCGTCGGACCAGTGCAGCGCCACTCCGGTGGACGCCAGGGGCGTGCCGACCTCCATCTCGATCTCGACAAAGTTCATGAACGACCGCGCCCCGTGCGCGATGATCATCGGCAGTGCGGCAGTGCGCGGAAGGTGCACCCCGTTCTCTGTGATGACGGACATCTTCTGATGGAAGATCTGACCGTTGACGCTCGACCCCAGCACAGTCCGCGCGCTCAGCTGCGAGCTGGTGTTGATGTTCCAGCGGCCGATTCCGTCAGACGAGCTGTTGCGCTCGTGCCATTTGTCCGTCGCGGCGTCGAACACGAACGTGCGGCCGGCGTCCGCGAGCGGCAGCGACAGCGCATAGAACGCGTGGCCGTCGAACATATAGCCGCAGGCCGAAGCGGTGCGCAGGAACCCGCCGTTGTAGTCGCTCAGCACCTCCTCAATCGCGTGGTTTGATACGCGTTCGGCGGTGTAGCCTTTGGAGCGATAGACGATGTTGTCGACGCCCAGCCACCACAGACTTCCGTCCAAACTTTGGATGGTTCTGCGCGCGCCGTAGCCGTGCGGTATGAGGCCGCCGACACGCGGCTCGAACGGATTATCCTTGCTGCCGGTCTGGTGCCAGATCCGCACCATGTTCTGCCCGAACAACCACAGTTCGCCGTTGTGGGCCACACACTGTTCGACGTAGTCCACTTCCGTCGAAATGTAGACGAACGACAGGCTGTCGTAGGCCAGCGGATCAAGCAGCCTGGAGGTGAAGAAGTAGGTTCCGGTGAAGCTGGTGAAAATGTAGTAGCCATCCAAATAGCAGACCGAGCTGGCGCCCTCAGTGGGCCATCCTTCGCCGGCCGGTGTGCCGGTGGTGATTTGGTTGAATGTCGGCGTCACGGTGTCAAAGTTCGCGACATACGCGCGCGGCGGAACGCAGAACACGACACCCGTCAAACCGACCGCGATCGTGACGGTTCCGCTGACTGCATCCCCCCCGCCGCCTACCGCAGTGCCGACATCGCCCAGCAGAATGGCCGGGCCGAGATTGTCCGGTTTCACCCAGGCTTGTGTGCCCGACACGACCCACAGCGCGCCGGCCAGTGTGGCGCTGGCCAGGATCGGTCCGGTGCCGATGGTGGTCCACTCCTCGAGCCCTGGCGTGCTCTTGAGGATGAACGCCGACCGCGCGCCGTCTGGCATCTTCTCGGGGTAGAGGTTCAGCAGCTGTGTGCTGGACGCAGCGCTCGAGGCGAGCTGGTAGCTTTCCGCGACCAGGGGGATCGGGCGAAGCTTGGCCTGCGGTTTCGCCTGCGTTGCCGACATCAGTCGGTCTGTCCGACCTTGCTGGGATCGCGCAGCGGCTCAGGCACCTCCAGCTCGTGCTCGGCCGTCCACTCGTCTGGCTTGTCGCCGCCCCAGGCGAGGTCGAGATAACGATCGCGGGTCAGCGGGCCGCCCGCCTCCAGCATGCTTTTAAGGACCGGGTCGCCACCACTCAGGGGGGTTAATGCCTCCCGCAGCTTGGCTGACTCGCTCTCTGGTGGTTCTGGCATCTGTTGTTCCTTTTCCGTATTGGCTCCAGAGTTCCTTCATGTCAGCAACGAATTTAACATTTCGCTTCTGTTCTGGCGAGAACAAACCCCGGACGCCTTCCCAGGTCACCGACTGCATCTGGCGCGGCAGGATACCGGCCTGGGCGGCCGCCCGCCGATAGCCCTCGGCATAGAGCCCATACAGCCCTCTCGAGCCGGTCTGTGCGGACGAGGAGCCGGTCAGTCCGAGCCCGGCGCTTACCTCCGGGTCCGAGCCTGCCAGGGGCCGCATGTGGCCTGCAGCGATGGCGTGGGTGTCGATGGTGACGTCACCGTGCGGCGCGTTCGGCGCGATGATGTTGTTGTAGAAGTTCCTGACCTTGTGGTTGCCGCCCATCGCGGACGAGATGTTGGGCAAGCTGTCGTTGTTCAGCACGCTGTTGGCCTTGGCGATCTCGTTGAACGATCCCCAGCCGATGCGCTGCGGCGCGCCCGTGCCGGTCACCGCGGTGCCTGATGTGCCGCCTTCGGGCGTGATGATTGGGTAGCTGCGCGGGTTGTGCGCCTCGTCAAAGGCCCTGATCCACATCGCCTGCTCGCGTGGGTCCGTGATGTCGCCCAGCGGCTTGCCGCGGCGGAAGTCATCCACCGTCGCCTGCAACCGCTCACGGTCGACGGGCACCTTCTGCATGTCGACGTAGCGCTGCAGATGCGGATCCATCTCGGGCGTCATGCGCGTGTTGCCCTGGCTCGCTCGGGTCTCGATCACCCGGCGCGCGAGGTCGACGTTCTGGAACCAGTCCTTCTGCGGCGACAGAGAGGCCAGGGTGCCGGCGGTGGCGCGCGGCGACAGACCGTATTTCTGAGCCCAGTCGTGGGCGATGGTGTTGGCGCCGTCATACCACTGCATCGCCCTGGCGCGGATCTCAGGCGGCATCGCGTCGTGCAGATGGGTCAGGTTCTCCTGCACATGGTTGACCAGCTTCTCGCTGATGCTGTCGGCGTTGCGCAGCCGCTGGGTCGGGACGTCGGAGTAGCCGTTGATGATGTCGGCGTTCTTGGCATAGGCCTCGCCTGAGGCCCGCGAGCTGTCCAGGCCGACCCGGAGGTCTGCCGTGCTGTGCGGATCGATCGTCTGACCGACGGCGGTGGGCACTCGGGTGGAGATGCGATCTGCCACGCCCTTGGGCGCGACAGAGCCCATGACGAGATTCGTGGCGGCGGCAGTGGCGGCCTCGCGCGTTCCCTTCGGGGTGGGCCACCCGGTCTCTGGGTCGGCCAGCCCCAGGTCGTATGATTTCTGCTGCTGGTCGCGATACCACTGGGACAGCGCGTTGAAGTTGCCCTGCCACCCCTCCGCCAGGGATGGCGTCTGCGTCGCCGGAATGACCAGCGGATTGATTGTTGGTCGATAGCCCTGCTCTTCCGGCGGCGGGGTGTCGGCGCCGATCAGCAGCGGGGAGAACGGCGCCGGCACTACCGCTGCGCCTCCCAGTTCAGCTGCGCCTGTTCACGCGCCCAGGCTTCGTTCGCGGCGCGTAGGGCCCGCACATGCTCCTCCAGCTTCACCACCCGTTCCCGCGTGTCGTGCAGGAACATCCGCAGCTCGGCGATCCGCTGCTCGGTTTCCTGGTCCATCACACTGCGAACCCGTGGACGATCGCCGCGACCGTCCAGGTCGTGCCGGCGGGGCAGAACAGCATGACCATGTCGCGGGCGTTGGCGACCGCGCTGGCGGTGTAGCTCGTGATGTCGGTGCCGTAGATGACCGTGCTGTCGAAGGAGACAGTCCTCGGCGTGGCAGGCTGTTTGATCTCGAGCCGCAAGTGCTGGCCCACGTAGCCCGGCTGCACCGTCAGCACGCAGTTGCTGGAGCCGACGTTGACCACACAGCTCTGCGTCGCGTTGGTCGGGGTGATCGTGCCGACCGTGGTCGGGGTGATCGAGATTTGCCCGTCGGCGGAGATCGTGCCGCCCGAGATGCCGATGCCGGCGCCCGCGGTGTAAGTGCCGGCCGGGCCGGTGGGGCCCGTGGGACCGGTGGCACCGGTAGCGCCTGGGGCACCCGTGCTGCCGGTGGGGCCTGCAGGACCGGTGGAACCGGTTGCGCCGGTTGGGCCGGTTGTGCCGGTGGGGCCGACTGGGCCGGGGTCGCCTGTGGATCCGGTGGCGCCTGCGGGCCCCGTGGAGCCTGTCACGCCGGCCGGGCCGACGTCGCCCTCTGGGCCAGCCGGTCCGGGTGGGCCGGGTGGGCCCATGACGATCTGTGGCGCCTGGGCACCGATGCCTGTGGCCATTGCGCCAGGGATGCCACGCAGCCTCAGGATCCCCTCGGCGAGCCGGTCCTGCAGGCTGTCGTTGTGCACGATGTCGATGGCGAACCCGCACCGGTTCGGCCAGGAGGCCATGCCGCCCAGCCCGAGGACGAAGTCGACCGTGCCGGGATAGAGGCTGGAGACGATGCCCTCGAGCTGCGCCAGGGTGGTGCCGGGGCCGCTCTGCACGCCGCCGTAGTCCCACGCACCGCCCGAGCTGTCCTGCCACACGGTGAGCCGGAAGCCAGGGACGGTGAGCCCGGTCAGGTTGGCGGCCGCCGCGTCGGGGTCGTCAGACTCCTTCAATGTCATGCGCAGGGACAGAGAGTCGCCGTTCGAGCTGACGAAGTCTCTGCGGTGGATCCAGTTGGGACTGATGCCGTGGAACGGAACCGAAATTTGGAAGTTTGCCATTACCAGAGCGCCGCCATCACGGGGATGTAGTAGGTCGCCCCAGTGCCGTCTTTGACCCTCAGTGCCTTGTTGGCAACGAACGACGCGGGGGTTGTCGGCGTCGCCACGCCCGTGCCGAGCCACACCGTGCCGGTGCCTTTGACAGCCAGCTGAATGTCGATGTTGGTGGCCGCACCGTCGGCGAAGAAGGCCGGCGGGTTGGAGGCACTCCCAGGCGTCGAGACGATGTGGCTGGTGATCGCGCCACCACCGATCGTCTTCACCGCGTTCTCGAACACTATCTTCTCGGTGACGAGGTCGGTGTCGACCCCCTTGATCTGCAACCGTGTGGCGCCGAACACGACGCGCTGCTGATAGTCGGACTGTCCGGAGGAGTTGTCGCTGCGGATCATCCCGCCGATGTCGGTGTCGCCCACGTCGTTGGCCCACACAACGCTGTGGCCCTTCGCCATCTCGATCGCGATGCCCCAGGCTCCGAGAGAGCCGTCGGTGCCGATAATGGAGTTGGACTGGAAAACAATGCCTTTGTCCCAAACGGCACCCGTGCCGGCGACCGGGTCCGCCTGATTGACGCCCGTGCCGGCGGTGAAGAACGCGATGCCGACGCTGCTTGGATATACGGTGAGCCCGCTGTCGGCGCCGGCACTGCGCAGCGCAGACTCTCCGCCGGCCGCAACCGAGTAGCCGATGGTCACGCCGTAGGGCACGACGTTGTAGGCGCTGGCCCTCACCTTCGGCTGCAGGGTGGTGACGTCGACCTCATAGCCGGCGGTGTATTTGGCGTCGGACGACACCCGCACAGCGCTGCTGTAGATGCCCCACGCGTTGGGCTCGCCGCCGACGCGGTCATTGCTGGCGTGCGCCGTGATGGCGAACACACCGTCCGAGCTGGAATAGTCCTGACTGCGCGCACCGAACGCCGCCGCCACGTTGCTGCCCAGGACGGTGAGCACCTCGAACACCGAAGTGGTGTCCATGTAGCGGTTGACGCCGCCCGCTGTCTGGCCGAGCCAGGAGCGGTGCAGGTTGCCGGTCTCGCCGTCCTGGTCGGTGGCGGAGGCGCCCACCAGCAACCGATCGTTGATGCGGTTTATCACCGCGCCGTTCGCCGCGTAGAAGTGCCCCGTGGCGGGCTGTGTGATGATGTTCGCGAGCGGGTTCCAGTAGGTCGGACCCAGGGGCGAGAAGATGAGCGGTCCGCTGTCCATTAATGTTCCCTCAGTAGTAGGCGACCTTGCGCGCGAAGCTGTCCGGCAGATTCCGCTCGATCGGCAGTGCGACCTGTCGCCGCGGGTAGACGTGTTGGGCCGACACGCGATTGATGTGCCGCTGCACCGTGTTTGGGTTTTCGGCCACCACCTCGCCCGAGACCGGGTCCGTGCGCACGTTGCGCACCACCAGCACGACCAGGGGCGTGGTCAGGAAAGGGTTCGGCAGGTCGATCGGGTTGCGATAATTTGCCATCAGTCGTCGTCGCGCGGCGCCTGCGTCTTGTAGCGGGTGAAGGCTGTAGAAACGTGGCGCGGGCCCGGCGTGTCGAGCGTCGTATTGTGGGCCGGCGTGTTGAGCAAGATCGTGCTCTGCCAGGAGAGATAGCCGCGCTTCTCGTCCTCCGCCCGCATGTAGGCCTGCAGCTCGAGATCATCCGGGTTGCAATAGTTCAACGAGAAGACATCGAACGTGTGGTCCTCGCGCAACCGTCGCAGCTGCGTGTGGATCCCCTCGTTGTAGGCAATCGCAGCCGGATCTGTGATGCGGTAGTAGTCTGTGGTGGCGAGGTTCGCGAGGTCGGTGGCGCCGGTCAGATAAGATTCAAACATCACGCCGCTGCAGCTGTGGATGATGCTGTCGAGGATGGTGAAGCCCCGGTTGGAGATGAACAGCTTGTCCGGGTGGTTCGCCTTCACCGTGTTGATCATGTTGATGAACAGATCGGCGTATCCTGCCACATACTCGTAGCCGAACTCGGTCGAGCTGTAGACGTCGGGCGTATCGACGACGTCCCAGAACACCCCGTCGCAGTTCAGGCCCTTGCGCGTGTAAGTGAACTTCAGATGCGTGCCGGCCGTTACCGGGAGGGTAGCCGCCAGGACGACAGCGCCGGTCTTGGGATCGAAGGTGAAGTCGCGATAGATCAGATACGACGTCAGCCCGTCCATACTTTTGAGCGTGATCGGCTGGTCCAGATCGAACGGCGCGTGGGCGCTGTCGAACACCACACGCGGGCCCGCGCTGGTCGATGCGCTCTTGGTGACCACTTCCTCGTCGGTGTAGTCGACCGCTTCGCCGAGCACGAGCGGCATGTAGAAGGACTCGAGCCGGGCCGGCCAGCCGTGCGCAGGATCCGGGTTGATGTAATAACTCGCCCACACGCCATTCTTGTCGGGCTCACTCCATGCTCCGACCCACGCGCCGCTCGGTGACGTGTCGCCGTAGCGGGTGAACATATAGTAAGAGGCCCAGCCGCCGGGACCGAGACCGTCGCCTTTGTTGGCTGCGAGCGCGGACGCGAAGTCGTAGCGGTTGGAATAGAACCCGACCTCCTCACCACTCGCTACATAGCCATAGACCTGCAGTCCGCGCTGTTGCCACTCGAAGACGTCGACGGCGTGCGACGCGAACGGATCGATAATTAGAATGTCATACTCGCCCAGGGTGTCGAAGAAACCGCCCTGGTAGCAGACCGCGAATGTTGGGAAGCGCTGCATTACCTCGGTGTATTGCAGCCCGGCGTTGCTGCGCACGATCGGCTGGTCGTAGTTGAAGCCCAAGAGATCGGGCTCGTCCCACGTCGCATCATAGTCGCCGACAACGACACCAGTCACCTGCATAGGCAGCGGTTGCTGCGCGGCAAACGCCACCTGCACGGTTTCCTCGATCTCTGTGTAGGGGTGCTCCTCTTCCCATTCGACCTGGGTGAACACAATGAACTTGCCGTCGTTCAGCGTCTTGCGCAAATGCACCGCATTGCTGCCGGCAGAGAACCCGGTCAGCTCCACCACGGTGACCCCGCCACCGAAGTCTGCGTCGCAGTTCACCGAACCGAGCAGTGTGGTGTTGTTCGCCGCAAAGATGCCGATGACACCCCAGCCGATACTCCTCGAGGCCGAGACCCACAGCGTTTCGCCCTGGAAGGTGAACGTGCAGTCCTCGGCGAAGCTGCTGGTGAATGCCCGGCGCACGCCACCAGGAGCGGCCGCGTCCTTGTTCCACAGCGGGGTGAACGCCAGGGCCGGGCTGTCGATGGTCGCGATCACCGGCACGATCGTCGGCGTGCCGTCGGGGTCGAGATACTGCCCGCTCAGTGTGAGGTCGATGGTCGCGACACCAGACAGCTCGGAGCCATCAAAGGCTGGTGTCAGCGTGACCGCGCTCGAAGCGCCAGGGGCCATCGCATAGATCAGGATAGGGGCCTGCACCGCGCCATCCGCGTCGCGCACGGTGTCGGGGAAATCCAACCTCGCCGCGACCGTGTTGGCGGAGCGGTTCGACAAGGTCAGGGTGAACAGGTTCTGCGTGAGCACCCTCTCGTCGAGGGAAAGGATCCACCCGTTTGCGCGCACCAGGGTCTGCGAGGCGAACGTGGCGACCTTGAAGCCGGCGATGCTGAAGAACTTGGCGGCGTCGCTGTTGAAGGTTAGGAGAGACACGTCGTGCTGTTGATCAGTGAGGCCGTCGGCAACTACCACATCGACGTAGCCGGCGGCCTCGGTTCCCAGGGGATAGTCCCCCGCGTGACAGCTCAGCGTGTCAGAGTGCTGCAGGATGCCGGGGATGGATGACGGCACCACGCCGTCGACCAGCACGCTGGTGTATTGATACCACGCCCACGCAACGTTCAGCCGCACGATCAGGGTGCGGCCGCTGAACGTCCAGTGGCACCCGCCCCGTGTGCAGAAGCTGCGCGGCTCGAGGTTCGCCGGATCCAGCCCGTTCGGCCCGTTGTCGGAATACCACTGCGTTCCCGTCAAACCGCCGCTGTCGAAGACGATGTCGCCCAGGCCGTGCCAAACAGACCGGTTGTCCTGCAGGTTCTGCCCGTGGATCGGCTGGTCGATCTGCACCGTCAGTGGATCGGTGTAGGCGGTGAACGCGCTCAATTCTCGGCCACCGCCACGTAGCGCGCGTCGACATGCACCCCGGTCGCCACAGCATCCACGTTTTCGATGCGCAGCCACAGCGTGCTCGATGGCGGGGCGGTGACGTAGAAGCCCACTGTGTCGTCGTAGACCGGCGCAGTTATGCCGGTGGCCTGATAGACCATGGTCCCGCCCGCGGTGGGATCGCCCGACCAGATCTCGAGATTGTAGTTGGGATCCACGCCGCCGATGATGGTGCTTCTGATCTGCACGAACTGCGCCGCCACGTTGTCGTCCAGCACGATCAGCAGCACCTGCGAGGATGCGCCCACGGTCGCCGTCGTCCACAGCTCCTGCGATGCCAGCACACTGCCGAACGCCTGCCCTGGTGGTCCTGGTGGCCCCGGCGGGCCCGTCCACGCGGTAGGCGTCGGCGGCCCGGCCGCGCTGATGTAGCCGGCGTAGCGGAGGCTGTAGGACATCAGGCTCCCCTTAAAAGTATTCGACCTGGACGCGCTCGCCCGACGTCGGCAGCGCGATGATTTGGGCGAGCTGTCGGTTGGCCTGCACGACCTCGGCCGCGTTGCCCTGCTGCTCGAACAGCGGCGCCAGCTGGAACGCCGCCAGGGTGACGTAAGGCTGCTCAGCCGCCGACGGGATGTCCTCGATCGACCACCGCACGCGTCCCCTGGCCGCGAGGTCTGCGTGCACCGCGGTCACCGCCTTTGTCGCGATGTCAGGGGCCGACAAGACCAGAGCCATGCGTCGCACGCGGGTCTCGAGCAGGGCGGTCTGTTGCGGGTCGGAAGGCTTGCCGAACGACATCGCCATGCTGAGCGCGGCGAGGCTGGTGTATTCCTGCTGCACAGCGCGGGGAATGCCGGTGTTGTCCCACCACACGATGGCCTGGGAGGTCAGGCTGTCCTGCACCGCCCTGACCTTGGAGAGGCTGAGCGCCTGATCGTCGGCGCTGGGCACCTCCTCGGCGGAGATGACCCCAAGCTGGACCAGCGCATCGGCTGCGATCGTAGCCGGCGCGATGCGCTCATCGAGGCCGGGCCGGTCGGCCAGGGGCACGATAGCCACCCCCAGCCGGCGCAGCGCGCGTTCTCCGAGCGTGGCCGCCGTTGTGGCCATCAGGCCGGCGGCGGCGGATCGACAGGCTTGTCGGTCAGCTCAGCGCTGGGCGATTTGGGATCCAGTCCCTCCTCGATCAGGGCCGCGTCGCGCACCTCCATGTTCTCAAGGATGGTGCGGCCCGCCCCGCCCTTCGCCGCGATAGCGGCCGGACTGTCGGGGTCGAGCACCACTTGGGCGCCCCGCGTCTTGGCGCGCGCCTCCTCCTCGGTCAGCGGCGGCTCGGCCGGCGACGACTGCGCGGCAGGCTCGGGCGGCGGCGGGGGCGGGGGATCCGGCTGTGGGTCGCCGGGCCGGTTTGGATCGTCACTCATTGAAGCCTCCAAAGTTTGGACGGATTATGCGTCGGCGACGCCCGCCGACACGATGGTAACGATGCCCGCGTCGACAGGTTTTGTTTTGTCAACGGTGGGATCCGTGCCCCACCGCAATTTGCCGATACCGCGGATTTCGCTGACACCAACGCCGTTGAAGAACTTATAGTCGCGCTGGTTGGTCGTTGACTTGGTCCGCTGCGCCCACGCGATGCCCAACGCCTGCGCACCACAGAGATAAGAGAACCCGCAGTCGATCGTTGACCCGCCCGGATCGCCGGTCTTCAAGATTGGCAGCTCGGGGATCTCGCGGATGATCATGCCGTCCCACAGCAGATCGCCGCCCGTGAACAACGGATTGTCGCTGCCCCTGTTCCACGCATACTGGTTCGCGTTGATCATCACAGGATCGGCGCGAAGGTCGCGGAACGGATAACTTGGAACAAAGACGACATACCACTCTTCGTCATTGTTCACACGGATCGGCCGGATGTGTGGCGAGGCCATGCGCGCGCGCCGCTTCGCCAGCGAGAGCATCGCGCAGGTCAGCTTGTCTTGCGTGTTGTCCACCGTGGCCAGCGCTGTCGCCATCACGCCGCTGACGTGGTTCGCCACGGCGGCCCCGAACAGCACCCGGTCGGTGTTATTCACCAACCATGTATTGCGCTGTCCCGCCGTCGCTGCGGCGTAGGTGATTTGGACGTCGGCGTCGGCGGTCATGGCGCCGAGCGAGGCGATCAGGTCGATCCGAATCTTCTCGGTGGCCCAGTTCTGCAGGCCGTCGCGCGCGGCCATCAACAGATCGATTACGCTCTTCTGTTCGTCCCACTCCGACACAGCCACAGCGTGCCGCAGCAGGCCAACGGTCAACGCCATCGAGCGAGCGTTCAGCAGCTCTTCGTTGCCCTCGAGCACTGTGTTGCCGGTGACGCCGCTGCCGACCAGACGCCTGACTGCCGGGAAGACAACGGTGTCGCCGTTCTTCCGCGTCAGGTCGTCTTTGAGCTGGATCATCGAATTCGTCGATGTTCCAAAGTAGCGCGAGAACTGGTTGCTCCGGATGTATTCGTCGAAGAACTGGTCGTCCCAAATCGTCGGAGTTAAGCCGGGTCTAGCGGCAGTGACATTCATGTCAGCCATTGGGCATTCCTATCGGGTTGTGTGTTTCGGTCTTGAAACGCCCGATAACGCCCGGCTTCGGCGAAACGCCCGATTATCCCCGGCGGCGGGATTTGGTCGTTACTTCTGAAACCGCTTCGCGAGGATGTCGTCCAGGCTCTGCGGGCCGGTGAAGGTTGGCGCCCCTCGAGGAGCGGCGCTGCGTGTGGTGGCGAGGGAAGGCTGACCACCGATCGGCGCGCGCTGTTGCGGCTGCGGCTGGTGGTCCGCCCCATTGCCGTTGCGCGCCAGGATCTTGGCCTCGATCTCCTGCTCAAGCTTCTCGCGATAGGCCTTCGGGTCTGGACCTATCTCGTGACGCAGCCGCAGGCTCTCCACCTCTTCCGCGAGCCACTCATAGGGGTGCTGCTGGCTGTAGAGCCGCTGGAACAGTCCGGGGTCGGTCTCCGCTGCCTTCTGGAACTCGGCAACGTATTCGTTCAGCTTCTCGCGGCCGATCTCTTTGCGCATCATCAGTTCGCTCTGATTCAAATGCGTGTTGAGCAAGGCGAGCTGTGTGTGGCGGTGGAAGGCAACAGGGTCTTCCACCGGGTTGATGTAGACCGGCGATTGAACCTGCGGCACCTGCGGTTGTTGCTGCTGCTGCGGCTGGGGCGTCCTGAAGTGCTCCAGCTGCTTGCGCAGCTCCGCCGCCTCGGTCTCGAACCTGACCGCTTTCTCTTTCCAGTCCTGTCGTTGGCGCCGCTCGCCCTCGAGGGCAGCGAGCGGCACCTGACGATTGGCGTCCCCAGGCGCAGGCGGCGCGCCTCCCTCCGTCTCTGCAGAGACCTCGGGTTGTTGTTCGCCCTTGGGTTCCGGCTCCGGTTCCGGTTGCGCTGCAGGCGCAGGGTCCGGTTCAGGCACAGGTTCCCGTTTCAGGAACGCGTCTAGTTCCGAGTTAGCCATGTGGGTTTGGTCCTTTAACGCCCGTTGCCCGTAGGCCCCCGGCGGCGGGATTCTTACGAAAGGAAGAAGTTCGTGTTGGTCGAGGTCGATGGCCCGGCCGGACTCGTCTCGTTGACGACGACGGATCCGGCGGCCGGCTCTTCACGGGCCCCCGTCTCGTTGAGCTGCACCGGGAACGGCGTGGCCGCGACTGGAACTTCGCGGCTCATGTGAGGGTCACTTTCGGGTCGACGTAGTAGGTCGAAGACACGCGGCCGACGCGCACCCTGACGTAGACGAGGCCGGCGATCTGTGGGGCTGGCCCGGTCAGGACGGCCTGCAGCCGGAACCGCACCATCGCGCGGAACGTGGCGCTGTTGTCGACCACCACGCCGCCGTCGACTGCACTCGCGTAGCCGGCGGGCTCACTGCCGGCCGACGTGCCAGCGACTGTGCAGATGAACAACCGGCCAGGGTTGCTGGCCAACTTGATCAGGTTGCCCAGGGCGTAGACCGTGCCGTTGGCGCGCGCCGTGGCCTTGCTGTCCCAGGCCGCGGTGGAGGCCGGCAGGTTCGCGGCCGCGGTGATCGGCGTTGCCTTCGTGCTGCTGACCCGTGATCCGAGCGTGGATCCCGCCGTGCCGAAGTAGGATGCGCCGATCCAAATCTCGTCGTTGGTCGGCACGACGGTGGAACTCCAAATGCCCTCGAGCGTCACCGTGACGTTGCTGCCGGTCACGGCGTTCCACACCGCGATCGGCAGGCTTTCAAACGGCAGCTGCCAGCGTGTCGTGGGGTTGCTGACGAGCCGCCAACTGTAGGGTGTCGTGCCGTCGGAAGCGCCCAAGGTGCGGACCACTACCGCGTCGGCAAACTGCGTGCCCTCGAACAGCAGCCACCGCTCGTGGCGATAGGTCAGAGCGCCCGCGTCGCAGTCGATCACGTCGATCTCGAGGTGACCCGCCGCCGCTGTCACCTGCGCTATCGCGATGGCGGCCAGCTTGCAGCGCGCCATGACCGCCTTCACCGGGCCGGTGTTCGGGTTCCAGTAGCTCGTGCCCGCGAACGCCGACAGGTCGAGGTTCTCGAACAGCGTCGCGCCGTTGGTGGTCCCCTGGAACGGCTGTGTGGGCCACGTGCCACCCACTGCACTCAGCGCCGATGCCGTGTCGCGCCACAGGAACTGGCTGCCCCGGAAGGAAACGATGTCGCCAGCCCCACCGCTGAAGCCGATGGTGGTGTTCCACAGCTCCACCTTGGAGCCGGTGTTGTTGCCGAAGATCAGCGTTTGCCCGGCTGTGGCGCGCAGATTCAATGCGCAATTGCGCATCGAGACGTAGGTCGAGACGCCCGTGCTGACGTTGAACAGCGTTCCAAATGCGCCAGTGCCACAGAAGAACGCGATCCCCTGGAAGACGGTGATGCCGTTGATCGTCAGCGCCGAGTTGCCCGTCGTCGTGCAGCTCGCCCCGGTGGTCAGGTCGGCCGCCGTCGGCGGGATCGTGCCGGCATCGGCGATGCACAGGAACGAGGTGAGCGTGGCCGGGCCGACCGCCATCGCGGCCGCCTGGGTCTCCGCGTGGGCGCTGGAGACGTAGATCGTGTCGCCCGCTGCGTTGACCCACGCACCGGCAAGCCGGGCCACGGGGGCCGCCCAGGCGGCGAATGAACCCACAGCACCGATGCACGTCCAGGTGCACCCGCCGTCCGTCGTCGTGCCGCCCGTCGTCGTGTTGTAGGCGGGCTCGCCGGCTCCCGTCGTGCCGGCCGTGCTGCAGATGAAGAAGTGTGTGCTGGTGTTGTTGCGGACGATGTTGCCCAGCACCACCGCGTTGCTGCGCGCGCTGCTCGAAAGCGGCGTGTTCGCAGTGTCGCCGTTAACGGCAGGCTTTCCCGTCACCTCCTGCCACGTGACGGTGTTGTCCGTCGTTCTGCTGCCCTGCGTGCCGACGTTCCACACGGGCTCGGTGGTGGCGTGTGTGGTGCCCGCGATAATGCAGATCCACACCCGTTCGTTGGTGACTGCAGGTGCGGCGAGCTGTCGAACCCGATTGCCTACAGCCTTGACAGCACCCGTCGACCAGACCGGAACAGCGAAATAGCCGGTGCTCGAGCCGTTGCCGTAGTTGGCATACCAAACGGAATTGTTGACCGCCATTTAGGCGAGCGCGCCGCCCCGGATGTTGGTCGCGCTGACCGCGAAGTAGATGCCGACCTTGCCGGCCGCGAGCGGCACACCCGTGCCCGTCGCCACGCCGTTGATGGTCGCCGGGCTCGCGCCGAATACCTGACAACTGGCGGCGCCCGCGTTGACCACCACCACCATCTCGCCCGGCCGCATCGCGTCGAACGCCACGCTGTCGGCGGCCGTGGCCACCACCGTGATGTTGTTGACCGGCGCCGTCATGGACGTGGCGCCGGCCTGCCCACCGCCCGCCTTGGCAGTGAGATTGGCACTGACCGGGAAAGCTATCCCGTTCGGGAAAGTGTCGATCGGTGGCGCGGTCCCGGCGGCATTGCGCGCAGCCTCGTTGCCCTCGATCGTGCCCGTCGTGCCGCCCCTGGCTGCGTCCTGGGCGGCCCCTGACAACTGCGTCTGTGCGCCTCGACCTGACATCCTATGGTCCCTTCAAAGTTCGATCGGCCTGCTGCAGGCAGGCTGTGAGGAGATGGTCGACAATCACCGCCCGCTGTTGCGACTGGCTGTTCAAAAACCACAACAGCCCGAGCACGAAAATGCAGTTGATGCCGACCAGCGCCAGGAACTGCGCCGGCAAGCCCGCAACCATGTTGGAGCCCAGGCCGATGATCGCTGTGACAACCCCGGTCGGCGGGGGCGGCCGCTCGCTCACTGTCCTGGCAGGACGAGCCGGTAGTCGGGCTCGCGCTCTTTGAAATACTTCTGCATGGCCGGCGGTGACATCATCTGCAGATTGTGCGGCGTCGGGGTGAACGTGCCCTCGCCCCACGTGCCGCCCTGATACCCGTCGACCCCGTGATACTGGCTCTGATCACTGAACGTCGGGTGGTTCGGCTTCTTGAACCGATCGGTGCCGTGCCCGCGCGCAGCGTCGAAGCTTCCGCCAGACTTCCACATACCCCTGAGGTCGTAGTCGTAAGTGTCGTTCGCGTGGCCGCTCTGCGCCGCCCAGGCCTGGAACTGTTGCTCCTCGGGCGGGCTCAGGGGCGTGTTGTAGCGGTCGGAGAAGTCATACGGATCCTGTGCCGGCGCCAGACCGTTCATCGGCAGCGCACCCGCCATGCCGGGCTGCAGCAGCTGATTCATCATCGCTTGGCGGGCGGTGGCTTGGGCTGCATGGCGGCGTGGGCCTGCGCCAGCTTGTGCAGCACCGTCGCATGGTGAACGTCGCCCTGCACGTTCTTGACCCGCAGATCGGCCATGTCGTGCAGCGCCTGCAGCTCAGGCGGCATCTGTGCCGGCGGCTGCGCGGGAGGCGCCTGCGGCTGCACCGGCTCGTCCACGTTCGGCTGGCCATACGGCGGCGCACTGAACTGCGCGTGCATGTCATGCATTCCCTGGACGACCCCGTGCCGGCGCTCCTGCGCCAGGGCCTGATCGGCCTCCGCCTTCGCCTGCTTCGCCTGCACCTCGGCAACAGCGCCCGCGTGCTGGATCGGCTCGATCTGAGCCTGCTTCTGCGCGGCCTGCTGCTGATGCTGCTCCATCCTCTTCAACAGATCGTCTTTGTTCTTCAGCCCGCTCGCCGCGATCAGCACATCGGGCGGAATCAGGCCGGGCTGCATGCCAGCCATCTGAACTAGGATCTGGAATTGCTCCGCCTGCTGCGTCGGGACATCGATGCCTTCCTCGACCACAATGTCCACGTCGAGGTCGGAGATGTCGTTCTCGACCTTGATCACCTGCTGCAGCCGCGGATCGCCGGGCTGCAGCTGCATGCCCTGCACCGCCTGCATCATCTGGTCCTTGGGCATCTTCGCCAGCGCGTCCATCAACCGAACAGGCTGATTGATCCCGACCCATCTGGTGGCGCCGAAGTCGTCGGTCACCCGCACCCACTTCCCGGCCGTCCAGTGTTCGCGTGCCGCCATCCACGCCATCTCGTAGACCCGCCTCGACCACATCCTGAGCGCGTCGGCGAGGGGCTCGTTCTGTGCCGTGCCGCCCGCCTGCTGCGCCAGGATGGCCCTGCCAGACAGCTCGCGGGGGTCAGTCCCCGACATCGATGCATTCGGCCCAGAGGCCTGGATTTCGGCCGTCGCGTGCTGCAGCAGCTGGAACTGTCCCGCCGCCAGATCACCACCGCGATCGACGTCGAACCGCATGCCCGGCGTCACCACAATGAACCCGTCCGGCCGGGCCACTTCCCGCCGCGCATGGTCCTCGTCACTGACCGCACCGGTCTCAGTGACGACCTGGGACACGCTGAGCAGATGCAGCGCCTTGGAACGGCGCTTGTTCAGCTCGTCCTGCATGCTGATCAGATCGCGGACCATGCCGTAACGGCGATTCTCGCGGTCGATGTAGCTCGACTGCATGACCAGGGAGCACGCGCTGTCGTTCCTGGCGTCCTTGAACTTGCTGGGCTCCGGCTCGGCCAGCACACCCATGCGGCTGAACGTCATCTTCCACCACGTTCCCTTCTCGACCCAGTGAACCTGGGCGATCCTGACGCGGTGTCGCGTGCTGTCGGTCCAGTTCACCACACCCGGTCTGTCGTCGTAGTTGCCCGTGTGTGATCGGAACGTGTCGTCTACGAGGTCTTCCTTGCCAGGATACATCTCGTCCAACTGATCGCGGTCCAGCCAAATGACCAGCCCGACGTGCCGCGCGTCGCTGAAGTCTCGCGCAGATGAATGCGGATCCCACCACAGCCGATCCCACTGCACATGCGTGATCGTCACATCGGCGCCGCCGTTGCCGTCGTCCTCGAGGTCCAGCTCGACCGCACCACACCCCTCGACCAGCATGTTGCTGTAGACCTCGGAGCGGCTGATGTGGAAGTTCGTGCTGTCAGAGATGTATCTCAGCGCCTGCGTCGCCGCGTCGGCCTTCTCTTCCTCGGTGGGCGTCCTGGGATAGGCCTTCGGGTCCGTCCTCGCCTTCCGCTCGAGGCCCATCAGCAAGTTAACTTTACGGCTACAGTAGTTGATGGTGATCTCGGGCTGGCCGCGCTTTCTGAGCGCATCGCGCTCCGGGGTCGTCCACTGGTCCCCGCACACATAGTCCCGGTCTCGCTTCGCATACTCCCGCTCGTCGTGCGTCGCCCGCTCCGCCTCCTCGAACCACTTGATGGCCTTCGCATGCAGCTTGTCCAAATCGCCCGCATACTGCTCGATCGTCGGGCCGCGGTCGTAGCGCTCGCCCGACGTTGACTTGTCGAACGGCACCACATTGGACGCTGCTGCATAGGACACTACTCAGCCTCCGCCTCTGCCGTGACCATCGCTTCCATCGCCGTCCTCACACCCGCCTCCATCGCATCACGAAAAAAGCGTCCCGCCAGATTGAGCAGCTCCTCGCGATAAGACGCGTTAGCCTGCACCGTGTGCTCGTAAGTCTGCACAAACGCCTCAGCCCACAGCCGATAGTCGGTGCCCACAGCCTTTTGGAACTCGGCCCCGTTCAGGATCACGTAATTGACCTTGCCGGACTGTGGCGGGGCGACGCCCTGATAGTCCCTGGGCTTGGCTCGCTTACTCTGCGCCTCCGCCTCCAGACATGCCTCCAGGCTCCCCTTGTGCTGACACGGAACCGGCGCCGTCTCTGGTGGGCACGTGCAACCTAATGGGTCATCCATTATGCAATTCTCCAAGAATGCTCAGTGTCGTGCTGCTGCTGAAATGCCCGGTCCCAACTGTCCTTGATCACCGGCTTCGCCGCGTCCCTCACCCACGGCCGCGACATGCACGCATAGCGCGTTTCATCGGCCGCGTGGTCCTCGCCGTTCGTGTCCACATCCTCCGCCCGCAGGCTGTCGTGCTGTAAGGCTGGAAGTGTCCGGATCAGGTGGGTGCACGTGTTGAAAATGAGCAGCATCGGCTTGCCGTCACCGTCGCCGATCAGTCTTCCTCGCAGCTGGTCCCAGCCGCCCATCGCACCCCTGGACGGCACCCGCTTGTTGTCCGCCGGCCTGAACGCCACCTTGTTCATGACCATCCTGTGCGCGATGCTGGGCCCACCGTCCTCGGCAAAGATCGCCGGGTCGGCAACCCCGATCATCGCAGTCGGCTCATCCTTCTCGCGCTCGGATATCCCGGCTGCAATCTGCTCGGCCGTCATCCGCAGACCAACGTTCGGCATGTTCGGCTGCATGCCATACCACTCGCGATATCTCACCAGACACCCGCGGGCGATATTTGGAAGCTGCCCGTCACTCACCGCCCACCAACCAACACTGAACGGTCGTGCAGATCCCCAGTCGAAGCTGCGGAACCGCGCCCAGTGCCGCGGGATCTGGAACGGCTCAATCACATGCCGGGCCATGCTGAACTCGCTGAAGAACGCGCCGGCAACCACGCTCCAGTCGCCCTCGAGCCACGCCCGAACTAGCTCGGGCGATCCACTAGCTTTCAGCCGCTGCACGTAGTCCGATCCGAGGTAGCGGTTGTCCGTCACGCGGCTAGGAATATAAACCCGCTTGAGGCCCTGCTCGTCCTCGATCACCTTCCACCCAGCCGGCGCAGGGTCGATGTATCTCGCCCGCACCCACGTATGCCCCGGTCCGCCAGGGTTACCGGTCAGTCGCATCCCCACCGGCACACCAGAGCCCGATCGCAGCGTCGCCAGCAGCTTCATCACCGGGGCCGGGCTCGGGAAGTTGCCGACCTCCTCGACATAAACCCGTGTGAAGCTCGAGCCCTGATACGCCTCCGCGTCTGAATCGCGCTCCAGGTAAGCAAACGTCATGCGGGCGCCGTTCAGCATCGTCACACGCATCGGTCCGTAGGTCAGGGATGCGCCAAGCTTGCTGTAAATCGTCCTGGCGCGCTCAAACGTCTCGAGCAGCTCCACCCGTGTCCGCCGGACCATCAAACCGATGGCCTTGTCCTTGTGAACATCGCTATGCAGGCTCCAGTCACCCAGCACCGCATCGGTCTTCCCGCCACCACGGGCACCACCGAAAAAGCACTCAAATATGGGGCACTGAACGAACGCGGTCTGTGGGCCCTCGAGGGGCTCCCACGCCGTTACGATTCTTCGTTCGCCAGGGGAGCGTATGTCTTCAGCCACTCGTCCATGCTCTCCACAGGCGTCGGCGCTCTGACCACGTAGCTGGTGAGCGGCGCACCGTCAGCCCCGGTGTGCTCGTGACGCTCGGACCACTTCATCCGTGACTTGGTCCAATAGATCGCCGCAATCATCGCTTCCTTGGTGTTGTCGCCCTTCATCGTCCTGACGAGAATGCCGACAGCCAGCTCGTTGATGCAGTCGTAACCGGTATCAAGTTCCTCTCGGTAGAACTCGGTCAGCTTCGGTTGAGAGCACTGCAACAGCCGGCAGATCCGCACCTGATCAATGCCAGCAGCAGCAAGGTGCAGCACGATCTCTCGCGTGCGCTCATTTGGAATGTGGGCAACACCGATCGGCATCAGTAACGCAGCCCTCCCAGGCCTCCAAAAAGCAACAGAACCAACAGCACGACCAGCACGATCCCAATTAATCCAAATCCGCCGCCACCGTAGTAGCCGCCGCGATAGCCCCAGTAACCGCCACCACCCGCGCCAAGCAGAACAATCACCAGAACCACAATTAGAATCGTGCTCATGCCTGCCTCCACCGCGACAGCAACTCACCCAACGGCCCCCGCTCGAACCTCCGCCTGATCGCCCTGATGCTCTCAGGCGGCCCCTGGTCGTCCACCACACCGCGCTCCGACGTCCTGGCTATCAGCGCCTCGATCTCACCGAGCGGCACCCGCGCCGGCAGCCCCTGCCCAGTCATGAGCAGATGTGCCACACCCCTGGTGTGCGTCACCGGTCCCCACGGATCTGTTGGTGAGAGATTGACGAAGATGTAACGGGGAAATAACGGCCTCACGACCTCGAGAAACATGGTCGGCAAGACCCGGTCAGGCCGCAGCAACGCCTCGAGCGGCAGATAGACCACATAACCCTGATCAATGAGGTTCGCCCTGGCCCACCGCTCAGCCTGCGGGTGCGTCTGAATGACACACCAACGGCTGCCGCACGGCGCGCGGATCCGTGGCTCCGCGTCCGTTGCCTGAGACGCTGCAACGCAGGCTTGCATCGAGTCAAGCATTGCCACCCCTACGACTGAGTCGTTGGGATGCCCGATTAGGCCTGAACCGACCGATCAGTCCAGGGATTCGCCCGTAAATGGACAGAAATGGCAGTAATTCGCGTTGTTTGTGTTCGGAATAGCCATTTGACGGCCCAGCCGTGGGGTTGGAGGGTGCCTAAGCCCGCGAGCCGCCTTATGCGAGAGATCCGGAATGCAAGAGCCGCCTCTGGGAAGCCGCCTGCCGGGGAGAGCACCGAAGCGCCGGAGCGTGAGACAGGATGAGCACATCGAACCGGGAATGGATCAGCATCCACAGCGTCTCACGCGACCTCCAGGTCGAGCTGTCCAACGAACAGGCCTGGGAGGTCGGCAAACAAATGGCAGCCGCCTGGGTCAGAATCATGAAGCGGCCGCCCGTCAAAGACCTGCGCACCAAGAAAGCCGGCGCCGGCAGCCACTGCTTCGCCCTCTACCCGCCGTCCTGGCAGCCCATGTTCGAGGCCGCAATCCGCGTCATACAGGCTCAGGCCGCCCGCCAGGGCCAGTTCGAGCTGTGGAACAGCCGAGAAGTGGGAGGGGACCGTCGACCTCGAGCCGAAGCTTCGGAGGGAGCCGAATAGGGCGAGCCATTCTGCGCGAGAGAGCCGACGGCCGCGAGCTCATGCAAGCGGCAATCCGTGTTTCGGGAGAGCGCCGCGATGTCCGAGACCGAGCCGATCTGTGAGAGAGAACCCCGCCGCCAGAGCCGAAAGATGGGAGAGATCCGTCGAGCCAGAGCCTACACCACCACCCGCAGCGTCGTGCACGTGCTCCGCGCCACCTCCTCCCGGATCGCCCTCGGCATGATGATGCACCCCGTGCTCGCCGTGCTCGTCTCGTTGTCCCCGTGCATGTAGAACCCGAAGCGCCCGTGCATCTCATTTTCTGGATCGGGCTCCAGCGGTAGGCAATACGGGCCCATCGTCTCGTCGTCCCTGGGCACGCCAATCGCATAGCTCCCCCGCGGGATCGGCCCCAGGTCCTCCGCCCACTGCATCTGCGGCTGGTTCGTGCACACCCCACAGCCCGAATACCCGCACGCCAGCATCACCCCGTCCGGCGCCGTCAGCTCCCCCGTCCCCTGGCTGTAGCTCCAGACCTCGGTCCCTCCGGTTCCCTCTTCTACTTCGGCTGCCTCGACCATTTCGGCCCCCTCCCCTCACGTCGGCTGTTCCGTCACCTTCCCGTCACCTTCCGTCACCTTCCCTCAATTTGGATCTGTCGCTCGTTCCGGTTGGCGAAGTTCTACGTTTCGATCTGGTTTCATAGACCGCGCGTAATTCCGCCGCCATTTCCGCCAATCGCCGCGAGGTTTTGGTTTATCCTTCAGGATCAATGGGTTCTAATTCTGACACGGCCGGAAACGGCCCCTGTCCGATTTAGGCCATTTCAAATGACATCGATCCGATATGACGGTGCACTCGCCTCTGCTCGCCTGCTCGCTGGTTTCGGACCCCTCTTCCATTTCGGCTCCCTCAGGCGCAACGGGTCGGCCTCGCGATCAACGGCACCCTCATGGTCTACGGGTCGATCGTCTGATACGGAACCCTCCCGTGCTTCGCCTCACCCCGCTCGGTCCCCTCTCATTCAACGGGTCGTTCTGTCGTTTCGGTCCCCTCTCATCCTTCGCCTGATCAGCCGATACGGCGCCCTCACGTAGTTCGCCTGCTCTGCTATCGCGGACCCCTCACTTCTCTCGACTCTCCCGTTTCGGACCCCTCGCGCTTATCGACTACGCCCACGGCGGCCGAACCTCCACATCGCAGCTGATGTTCACCTTACCCCTGGCCGCCGGCCTGACCTCGATCGTCACCAGCATCCTCCCCGGACCCTCAAACTGCTCCACCGCCAGGATGAGCGTCTCCAGCGCCGTCGCCAGCATCTCGTCCGTCCGCCCAGAGGCGTGCTGTTGAAGAAACCGGCTGAACATCACCACCCGATCCGGCGCCAGCAGGCCCGCATCGCCTGCTTCGCGACCTCGCCGCGGAACTCCAGCTTATCCACCAGCGCACAGTGCTGCCTCCGGTGCGTCACCCACCCGAACAGCTCGACCACGTCATCGTCGGCCAGCCAGACGTCTGGGAGCCACCCAGGAGGCCCCTGGAGCCTGTCCGGGTAGAAATCATCCGCCCAGGCTATGAGGGCCGCCAGCTGGCTCTGAGAGGCTCGCATAGGCGCTCCCATCTTTCGGACCCCTCTACCTCACCGGCTGCTCGCCTCCGACGGCCCCCTTCGGACGCTCGGCTGCTCTGCTCTTGCGGACCCCTCGCTGCGGCCGGCTGCTCACGTAACCCGGACCCCTCCGTTGAATCGGCTCGATCAAGGGATGCGGTTCACTCGCGATCGACGCCTGCCTCTGTGCTTCCGGACCCCTCTTCTGACACGGCTCGGCTCCCACGGTCCCCTCAATCACCACGGCTCGTTCTCCGTTGCGGAACCCTCTCGCCCTCGACTGCTACGGACCCCTCGCGCTATTCGGCTCGATCGCGGGTGTCGGTCCTCTCCGGTCCTGCGCCTGCTCGTTCCTCTCGGACCCCTCACGTCCTCGCGGCTCCCACAGTCCGGTCCCCTCTTGGTTCTCGGCTCATGCAAGTCGGCCCCCTCTCCCGCGTCGGCTCCTTGGTCACGGTCCCCTTTCGTCTATCGGCTCAGACCTCTGCGGCAGCTCCGCAGTCGCGGTCCACTCCTCTTAGCCGGCTCCGATCCGCACTCTCGGCCCCCTCTTGAGATTCGCCTGCTCAGCCCTTGCGGATCCCTCGCAGCGTTCGGCTGCTCCCTTAGATCGGTCCCCTTCCGTCTAACGGCTCAACCATGTCGGTCCACTCCATTCCGTCGGCTGTTCTTTGATCGCGGCACCCTCGACCAACACGACTGCTCATTGCTCACGGCCCCCTCGTCGAGGCTGGCTCGATCGGTTCTACCGGAACCCTCCCCATTTTCGCCTACCGGCTCCTTAGTCACGGACCCCTCAAAACAGCCGGCTGCTCTGGCCCCCCGGTCCCCTCCGCGGCCGGTTCGGCTGAGTCCGAAAGTCGGCCTTGACTCGGACTCGGATTCGCCAGCGGAACGGACAGCGAACACTCCCGGAGTTCGGCACTCGCATCTAGCTCGGTTCGATCGCTCATACATACCGGCGCCCTCCGGCGTAACGGCTCGATCGCTCCCTTCGGTCCACTCAGTTCGCTCGACTCGCTCAGCTCGCGCTCGCTGGCTGCTCGGCTATTCCGGACCCCTCCGAAGCTTCGGCTACTCGCTCTACCGCCACGGCCCCCTCTGCGGGAGTGGCTGCTCAACTGCATCGGACCCCTCGAGAGGATCGGCTAACTCCGGCAATGCGGTCCACTCAACCTCGTCGGCTCACATGGATCGGCGCCCTCACTCAGGCCGGCTGTTCGATCGCTGCCTTCGGTCCCCTCAGGGTAGCCGGCTGCTCGGTCACGGCGGTGCCCTCCTCGACCAAGGCTGCGCTCATCACATCTCGGCCCCCTCTCCTGCGTCGGCTGCTCATCTACATCGGACCCCTCGGGCCTGCCGGCTCGGATGCTCAACGAAATCGGCGCCCTCTCGTGTCTCGGCTGACGCTCCCACGAACCGGCGCACTCGTCAGGGTCGGCTATCGCTTCTTCACCCGCTCGATATTGCAGAACACCTCAGCCGAGCTGTCGAAGATGTCGCACACCTGACGCTCCCAGCCACCCCCACCGCAGTTCCGGATCTGCCGACGGATCCAGTCGACATCCCCCTGGTCCAGCTCGAGGTAGCACAGCCCAGGCATCACACGCGGCACCGCGCGCCGCTCCCAGGTGTCCAGGCCCGACAGCCGGGCGTTCAATTGAGCCCGCCACTTGCGCCGCTTCGATTGATAGCCGCCGCTGCTGCCCTCGCCCACGCGGCTGGCCACGAAGGCCTCGAGCAGGCCCCACGGCCGGGGGGACAAACGTAGGCGGAGGTTTGCCCCTCCCCCTTTCGTCACGGGTTTCGCCACTCGTTTGGTCACGGATTTCGCCACGTCTGGCCCGGCGCTCATCCCCTTGCCTCCCACTCGCCGCACCAGTCATCGGCGCCGGTCAATGGCCACTGCGGCCGCTCCGAGCGGTTGTCGGGGCCCATCCAAGCCTGCGGGGCGCGCCGCCGGCAGTAGCCCTCCAGGTCACCGACCTTGTCGCGGCCGAGGTTTCGCCAGTAGCGGCAGGTGACGCAGGCCTCGTCGTCGCTCATCGTCTACCGGCTGCTCCTCTTTATCGGTGCCCTCAAGGCTCGCGGCTGGTTACGTCCGATAATATTCCTTTACGGACACGATACCATCCTTGGACACGAACGATCCTGTATCACGGTGCACTCTGCTTTGACGTCTGGTCGCTCTTGGAACGCGGCGCTCTCCGGTGTCTCGACTGGTCGCTCGGTCTCGTGCTCTTCGGGGCCCTCGCCTGCGCCGGCTGGTTGCTCTGTAAGCACGGTTCCCTCCGCCCAAACGGCTGGTCGCTCGCCGATTCAGGTGCTCTCCCTAATTGCGGCTGGTCGCTCGCGGAACGATCTATCGGTTCGGTGCTCTCTCGAGAGACGGCTGGTCGCTCCAAAAAGTCGGTTCTCTCCCACTCGGCGGCTACCTCCTCCTCGCCCGCTCGCCGGGCTGTGGGTCGGGCTCGGGCCCAGGTCGGTTCCACTCGGGACAGCCCATGAAGTCCATCGTGTAGGGCCACGGGTGACGCGCCAGCTGGCCGCACCAGCGCCACGCGCGCCACGTCCTGCAAACGCCCCGCGTCTCGCCCACGAGGCCGTCTTGGCCGGGCTGTGGAGACCAGTGGAGGCACGATCTGCAGGGCCCAAAATTGTCTTCATCCGGCATTTGTCTCTTTTTCTAGAGGCCCCTTCAGTGGGGGGTAGGGAGGATATGGGGGGATTCGCTAGCAGCTACGCTACGCGATTTTTCTCACGGCACGAGACATAGTATCAGTGCAGGAGAAAAACACGATATGGGCTACGACCTGGAATACCCCCCGGATGCCCCCGTCCCCCCAATCAATTGCCATCGCGGCCGCTTCTTATCGCTCCGATTGACCACCAGTTTTAGGTTGCCGACGCGTGCATCTACGGCTGATCTAAGCCACTTACCAAGACGTTCTGCGGATATGGTTGAACTTCTGTGTTCGCGTGCGATGGCGAGGCAGGCCTCGTGGAGGTCGGGCCGGCGGCGTTCATCGCTGAATCCTGGTCGCTCGAACTCGGTTGCGGCGGCGATGAGTTCGGCTGTGGTGACGCCGTTCGGATTGCGGTCGGGCCATTCCTCATCCCAGGCGGTGAACAGCATAGCGCGCGAGAGGCGGGATGGATCGTCGGTGCGTGCCAGTTCCATGCTGTCGACGGGGTCGGGCCATCCCAGCCAGACGAGAGCGGAGCGGACGATGTCGCTCCACTGTGGATAGGATGGCAGGTGGCTGCATTTGTTGGGCAGGCCGGCGGCGATGTAGGCGCGCGCCACTGTCAGGCAGGCTGCGACATATTTTCCGCGATCTGCGAGGACCAGGGCGACTGGATCGGCATGAAATTCGCGATCTTCGGGGTTTTCCAGATCGCTATCGAGCGAACACCTGACCGTTCGCCGCACGAGGTCGGCCGTGGCGGCGATATTGTTGCCGTTGGCGAACACGGTGAACGAGTTCGATACCCGGATCAGGGCAGATCCGCCGAGCGGTCGCAGGGTGAGGATCGGTCGTTCGGAAACCTGGGCGAGGAAGTCGCCGGTCAGGATGGAGGAGACGTTGTCCAAGGCGATGATGGGGAAGCCGGCCAGGGCGGCGCCGACCAGTCGCTTTTCGGTTTCCTCCTCCTTCGGCGCGACGGCGAAGACCGGGCATCGCTCGCCTGTGGCGATTGCGGCCGCGGTGTCGAGCAGATAGCTTTTGCCGGTCCCAGGCGCTGGCGCGGTCACGATGTGCAGCGGCACGGCTGGCGGCAGTGCGCCGCGCAGAACCGGGGTCAAAAGCATCGACATCGCCACGGAGCGGGCGATGTTATCGGTGAACGGGAACTCGGCGAGCAGCTCGTTCAGCAGCGCCAAAGCCTCCAGCGCCTGGGTCTTGGTCGGGCGATCATGGATTGCCGGAATCTTGGGCGGGTCCATGAGCATCAGGCCGGTGACGGCATCGTATCCCGGCTGATCCAGCAAACTGCCGTCGGGGCGCAGGGTTTGCGTCGAAATCACCCCTGCGAGGGGTGAGAACGGCCAGAAGCCGTGCATGTTGGCGATCTGTTCGACCACCTCCTTGGGGGGGTCGATCCTGGTCCGCTCGCCTTTGGCGTTCACGCGCTGCCACTCGGCGGCCCGGCCGAGTTCGCGCGCGAGCATGGGCAGGGTGACTTTGGTGATGCCGGGGACGTTGATCACCTTGCCCTCGCAGGTGATCGCTTTGATCAGGACGCACCGAACGAGCTGGGTGTCGCGTTGGAAGATCGAGGTGTCGGCGGTGACCATGGCGCTGATGCCTTCAGTTGCGGCGTAATGGCGCTTGCCCTGGTAGACCGTCACGACCGGGAGGGTGGGCTCGCCTGGGGGTGGTGAGAAATCCCAGCGATCGTTTGGTGGCCGCGGTGGTGGTGGTGCGGCACCGTTTCCTTGGTGCAGCCGCTCGCGATCCTCGAGCACCAGCGGCGAAGCGCGGCCGTTCTTCAGACCATCGCGAAAAGTCCGCTCGGCTGCGATCCAGTCCTTCACGGAAGCGGGCAGTGCCGCCCTGGCGTCCGTCCACAGCTCATTGTCAGACCACCCAGCGTCGCCTGCGTAGCCTCCGAGGACATTCGCCTGCCGTAGGAGGCCATCGTGCTTCTCGCCGTCCACGAGCCTCGAGATGGCCGCCATGGCGGTCTCGCGTCTGCGCTCGAACCGATGCTGCATCGCGTCGCCAGGAGCGCGGGCTGGCCGAGCAGGAGGTTCGGCGGTCGATCCGTTGGCCTTGCGGGGCGGTGGCGGTCCGATGAGGGGCTCGAGGTCGGCCAGGAACGCGTCGAGGTCGGACTCTTTGATCACCGGGAGGCTTGCGATCGGCGTCTCGTCTGGCCCGGCCGGGGACCACGTCAGGGTCGCGCCCTGCCAGTGTCTGCCAAACGCAACGAATTGCTGACCCCTCCCCAAAGCCTCGACGCGCCGATTATTGGAGCCAATCGCGCTCTTTTTGGGGAGATCGGGGGCCTCAGCCCTGTAAAGCAGGAGAAATCTGGCTGAATCTGCCCTCCGACGGCATATTGTTGGGCCAAATTTGGCAATTGCCTTGGCCTCGAGGGCCGCGGCGTCCTTGTAATTGTCCACGTCGGCGTCGATCGCGCGCAAACCGTCGCACCACAGCCCTGTGTTCACTGCGGCATCGGTGTTGAGTGTGGCGTCGGTGAAGATGCGGGGAGGATCTTCGCAGCAGCCGAGCTGCCATTCCCGGCCGAGCGGAACTTTGCCGGTGCCCTCCTTGCCGATTACTGCGTTGAGGATCGGGATCGGCCGATAGCCACCCCGTTCCCATACCTGTCGACGCTGTGCGGTGATTGCCGCGGGCGCTGGCCCAGGCCCGAACCTACCGGGCGGCGGACCGTCGTTCATCGGCGCACCCCTTGTGTTCCAAGAGGTTCGTTGCGATTGTCCACAGCAAGACGAGAGAGCGGCATCGGCATGCTCCAACATGCGAGTGCTGTGCGCCCCCGGCCCGGCAAGGCTTGGGGCGCCTCGTCCGGGAGTAGACGCTCGATCGCGTGCTCTGTCGAATCGCCCGCGATTGGGCATAATGCCGGTCCCACCGGATTTCCTCCCCTGCCAACCGCGCCGGCCCCCGCCGGGCGGTCGGCCACAGAACTCCTAATGACAGGGGCGTGACAACCGGCAATAGGCGAGTTGTAGGCAAGCGAAACCGCTAACAAATCTGACTAACGTCAATAATGGTGGGCGGAATTACCGGCTGGGGATGCGCCGCGAATGGTCGAGGGCCCATGACACAGCCTCATCGACAATGTGCTGTGGCAGCTCGGTAATGCCGAGCATGATGTGTCCATTGCCGCGACTGGCCGAGACGCGCAGAACCTTCAACGTTCTGGGATGCAATCCAAATATCATGGACCAGTAGGTCGACCCCTCGACCACGTCCAACAGCACGAGCACTTCGCCGGTTGAGGACAGGGCGTCCAGCAGCCGGCTCTGTGCCACGTGCATCACGTGGATAGCTCTATTCCCACGGTGCGCTCAAGGGAGATGGCTATCATTGGGAGTCGTTGATCTGGCAGCGCATGGCTTCGACCGCGCCTGCCAGGACATCCTCCACATCGTGGTCGGTTTCCGCGCAGTGTTTTGCGATCCATTGCGCGTGCAACGACAGCAGTGCGTAGCCCACGGCCAGCATGTCGAACCCATGGAAGAGCACGGACATCGCATCCATGATCTGCTGGACCTCGGGCAGGATCTCGGCGGCGAGTTTCTCGGCGTTGTCTTGTGTGCTCATGGTGTGAATACCAGCAGGCAGAGCCCGAGCACGCCAAGCACCAGGGCGATGGAGACGAGGAGATTAGCGACGCGCTCGGCGCGCGCCAGGAGCATTTTGCGTGCCCGCTCTTCTTCGACGCTCATGCAGCACGGCCGGCTCGGCGGGTAGTTGAGGCCTTGGGCGGGGCCATGGAGGGGAGCCCGGCGGCGATCACCTCCTCGGCGGCGACGGAGAGTGACCATCGGCGCGCCGCGGCGATTGCGCGCACCTGGGACACTATGTGTGACGGCAGGTAGACGGTGAACCGTTCCTGTTCTGGCTTGGCTTGCATGATGGTCGTATATCCTTTTCCGGCCCGTCTCGTCAAGACCTGTGGACACTTGTGCACAAGTAGGCTATAAAAGGCCTCCACCAAGGAGAGCACCAATGACGATCCAGTCCTATCAGCTCGGCGCCTACCTCATCGTGGTCGGCGGCAGCGGCAAGGCCAACATCCATTTCGGCTACGCGACAGGTCCGCTTCTCCACACCGCAGACAGCCTCGGCAAGGCTATGGCGTGGGTCGAGGATGCCCGCCGTGACGATGCCCGCGACACCGCCGAGGGGGTGGTGTGATGTTTGTCGTCATCGAACGCACCTTCGCCCCCGACAACAACCAGCTCGGTTCGGAGGATCTGGCCGAGTTCAACACGGAGGCCGATGCCAACGCCTACATCGCCATTCTGTCCTATCTGCACGGCGACCCGAACCCGGACGAGCCGCGCTCCCAGTGGCACGTGGAGGCGGTGTGATGAACACCATTGAACTGCATCACGGCGACTCCGTGCGCCTGACGTTGGAACGCACCGAGACGCTCTCCTACGGTAGCGGCACCACCGTCGAACTCGAATTGCACGGGAAGACGCTGGACGGCGTCCGCCCGCACCGCATCACGCTGGACGCGGGCGACAGCCGCATCTTGGCCGCAGCCCTAATCGCGCACGCCAATGAAATCGATGAAGATATCCGGAGGCGCGTGTGATGGCCGACATCATCCCCGGCCGGGAAGCCGACGGCAAGCTGAACTACGCGGCCGACATGATCGCCCGCTGCGAGGCCGACCTCGGCCGCACGCTGTCGGTCGGCGAGAGACGCGACCTGCTGAAAGACAATACCGACTGGGACAGGAAGTTCGTGGCCCGGTGCGTCGCGTGGCTGGGGGCGGTGTGATGGTCCGCCGCCCCCTGAAATTCGACTTCCGCCTTTGGACCGACGCCATGCTGCAGGTTGTGTGGGAGCGCGGTTTTGCGGACCGCGTGAAGACCGGCCGCAACAAGGGCCAGATCAAGATGCGCGCCATCAAGTTTGGCGATCTGCTATTGGCCGAAGCCAGCCGGCGCGGGGTGCAGCTACAGACGCCCGTTAGGTATCAGTGATGACCCTGCACCGCTCGATCACCGCGCGCCGCGTGTTCGCGGCCGCTATGCGGGCTGAGACCAGCCTGGACAACCCCGGCTTTTGCATCGCGTGCGGCCTCGAGGCCGACGGGTGCGAGCCCGACATGCGCAAGGGGCAGTGCGAGAGCTGTGGCGAGCGCTCGGTCTACGGCGCGGCCGAGCTGGCGATGCGGCTGTTCTGATGAGTGACCTCGGCCCGCTGCCTCCGTCCGCGATTCCGCTGATGTCGCCCGACCACGCCCGCGACATCGCGCGCGGCCTGAAGTGGCTTGCCGAGTCCTACGCCGAAGCCGGGATGACCTTCCAGGCGACCAGAGCCGAACGCGACAGCCAGTGGTGGCTTGGCTACAGCCTCACCCTGGCAGCCACCAAGGAGACACCATGACCCACCGACAGCTCGACGCGCTGCGTTCAAAATACGACGCCGAATACAAGATGGGGGAGCCGGAACTGGCTCCCCTTTTCTGCGGCGATTGGGGCCCGCTCGACCCCCTGATCACTCCGCTGACGCTGGCCCAGGCCGAGCGCCTCACGAAGCCTGACTGATGTGGTGGGTTGTCACCTATTTTGTCGGGACGATTTTCTTCCTGGCCGGTTACGTCACTGGCCAGGGGTTCCGCCGCTACCGGGAGGCAGACGAGCGCGACACGCGCGACAGCATGTGCTTCCTGAGTGGATTTTACGCCGCCTACAATCCCAACCTCAACAGAGAGCACCATGAGCAGCAACACCCCCGCAGTGAGTGAATACCTCGAGAGCATCCAGCGCCTCACGCGCGATCTCCGAAACGCAGCGATCACCTTGTCGGATCGTGAAGCGCGTTACCTCGTGGATGCCTACTATGCATCACAGAGAGACCGGATCCGCGCCGCGCATCAGGAACGGACGCTGGCGCAGGGATCCGAACCGCATGACATCGTCAGCTGGCTGTCGGGGCAGCGCGAGACGTTGGAAAACCAAATACGGCGCGCGCTCGCAGGCTATGCGGGGGCGAACCCGGTCGGTGTGTGGTGTCAGTCCATCGTTGGAATTGGCCCGGTGATAACGGCCGGTTTGTTGGCGAACATCGACATCAAACAGGCGCCTACGGTGGGGCACATCTGGCGGTTCGCTGGTTTGGATCCGACGGACAAATGGAACAAGGGCGAAAAGCGTCCGTGGAACGGTAGCCTCAAACGCCTGTGCTGGCTGATCGGCGAGAGTTTCGTCAAGGTCAGCGGCAACGAAAACGACGTCTACGGCAAGGTCTACAAGGTCAGGAAGGAACTCGAGAACGAGCGCAACGACGCGCTGCGGTTCAGCGATCAGGCGAAGGCGAGCCTGGAGGCCAAGAAATTTGGTGCCGACACTGAGGCGCGCAAGCATTATGAGCAGGGGAAGTTGCCGCCTGCGCGCATCCATCTGCGGGCCGAGCGTTATGCGACGAAGCTGTTCCTGTCGCATCTGCATTGCGTTTGGTATTGGCACGAATTCCGCAAGCCGCCGCCGAAGCCGTTTGTTTTGTCGCTGCCGAATCACACCCACTTTGTCGCGCCGCCGAATTGCGAAATGTTCCCCGGCCTCGAGGCGGCCCTGGCCGCAGCCGTTTCCGCGCAGAGCACCGATGCACACGAGACCACGTCACACGAGTTCCGGCCCACCAGCCCAGCCGATAATCGCGAGAGTTCCGCGTCAAGTGATCGGCCAGCCGCCAAAGGCGAGGGTGCCAAGCCAGTGGAGCCGCCCAAGAAGCGCGGCAAGCGCGCCGCCTGAAGCCAGACGGCTAGAGGGCGCCGAGTGGTAGGAGCGAGACGAAACCGAAGAGCGCACCGCTGCCACTGATCGGGCCGAATAAAAGGAGGGCGCCGCGACGGATGAGCCGACCCAAAGAGCGCACCGAAGTAGGCGAGTCGAATGAAGTGAGCGCGCCGAGATACTCGATCGAGACGTCAAACTGTAGGGCGCCGTGCATCAGGATCGAGACGTAGCAAGCGAGTTGCACCGAAAGATGCGATCGAGACGAATGGGATGAGGGAACCGCGTATCAGGATCGAGACGAGGCAGGAAAGAGCACCGAAACAAGCGATCGAGACGCGTGGTCCGAGTGAACCGTGGATCGCGATCGAACCGCACTATCGGAGAGAGCCGGACTACATGAGTCAATCAGTCGATAAAGAAGAGGGTGCCGAGTTGGATGATCGCTTTGCCCTGTCGATCGCCGACAGGGCGAGGTGTCGCTGCTCGACCGCCTCTGCCCTGGTCACTGGCCTGGGCGGGGCGCGCACCCGGACGATTGCGGGCGAGCGGGGGACCAGCTCCAGGCCCCCGACGCTGGCCACCAGGGCCACGCCTATGAGGCAGGCGCAAACGATGCGCACAAGCATTGCCAACACCGCTGCCGCAGCCGCTGTCCGCGCGCCACCAGGACCGACGCTGTGCGCTCGTCTTCACAGCCCGGCGCCACCGCCACAGCAGGCGCTCCGCAGGCGTCACAGGCCCAGGTCAGCGCCAGCGCCTCAGGGGTATCCCCCAGGTCTCGAGGGCGGCCAGGACGCTGTGCAGGCTGTCGCATGTGGCGATCTCCACGAGCCCCGCGGCGAGCAGGCGAGGGAACACGTCTTCCTGGCCTTCCAGCACGCGAAGGCTGCCCCTCGGGGTGCGAACAGTCCGGGTCTTGGACAGCTTGCCGCCCCGCCGTTTCAGCTCGATGCCGTAGCAGCCGACATGGAAGACGAGGATGTCTGGCCAGCCGCGCTGCACGCCGATGCGTGCCAGTCGCGCCGCCTGGGGCGCGGTCAGCTGGACGTGGCCGATCGGCAGTGGGGTCCACATGGCCGGCGGCCGGACCATGATTTTCAGAGCGTCAGCCACCGCCGCCTGGAGGTCGACCTCCGCCGGCTCGGGTGGGGATAGTTTGAATCTTTCCGACGCCACGACGATATTTTACCTACAACCAAGGAGCCTGAACAATGTCTGATACCAAACAACGAACAACCGCGGTGACCAAGCTGCGGCAGCGCGAACGCGAACTCGTCGCCGAGCTGTCGGAGACGACGGGCAGGCTGGCGGAGGTGCGCAACATGCTGGAGATGATCGAGGGCAAGCGGGGGCAGCTCTCGTTTGTGCCTGACCACGAGCAGGAAGCCAGCTGATGGACAACGAGATAACGCTCTCGTCCGAGCTGCAGGCGCGGCTCGCCGATCCGCAGCCTTCGCTGGTCAATCTGATTGCCAGCTACATGGACCGACCGGATGTCGATGCGACGAAGCTGCGCGAGATGATCGCGATGGCCAGGGAGGCGCAGGCCGCGGAGGCAGAACGGGAGTATGCCCGCGCGCTGCACCGCGTGACGATGCAGATGCCGGCGATCAAGAAGGACGGGTCGGTCCTGTTCAAGGACAAGGTGACGTTCAAGTTCGCGACCCTCGACAACATCATGTCGCTGCTGCGCCCGATCCTGTCTGGCGAGGGCATGGGGTTTCGATTTGATTCCAAGCAGCGCACACCGGAGGAGGGCGGCGGCCTGATGGTCACAGGGACGCTGTGGCACGTCGGCGGCCACAAAGAGAGCGCCAGCATCCCGGTGCCGCTCGACAGCTCGGGTGGCAAGAACCCGATCCAGGCCTACGGGTCCGCCCTGAGCTACGGCCGGCGTTACACGGTCCTGCAGCTGCTCAACATCACGCCCGAGGGTGAGGACGACGACGGCACAGCTGGCGGCAAGCGCTACATCACGGCAGAGCAGGCGCTCGAGCTGTCCGCCCTGGCGCGCGAGGTCGGGCGGGACGAGGTGCAGTTCCTGCAGCGCCTGTTCGGCGACACCGTGCGATCGTTCAATGAGCTGGAACAAGGCACATCGTTCATCGCTGCGCGGAACACGCTGCAGGGGATCAAGGCACAGAGGGAGCGCGGCTGATGCCTCAGTTCTTCTGGGATCTGCAGCAAGGCTCGCTCGAGTGGTATCGCAGGCGGGCTGGCATCCCCACCAGCTCCGAGTTCGATTGTGTGATGACGCCGAAGACGAAGCAGAGGTCGACCAGTTACAAGAAGTATGCCGCGCGCATCGTGGCCGGTCGGTTGCTGAACTGGCAGGCGGACGACCTGAACAAGATCTCGCACGTCGAGGCCGGGCGGCAGAACGAGCCGCTGGCCGTGGGGGCCCTCGAGGAGATCTACCAGCTCGAGACCACACCGATCGGTCTGGTGACGACGAACGACGGGCGGTTCGGGGCGAGCCCTGATCGGGTCGCCGGGGTGTCGGTGAAGCGCGACAGCGTCAGCATGACGATCGAGGCCAAGTGCCCGACCATTCCGGTGCAATTTGAGAGACTGCTGTTCGGTGATTCGGATGCCTACAAATGCCAGCGCCAAGGGCATCTCCTGGTGTGCGAAGCCGACAAGGCGGTGTTCGTCAGCTACCACCCGCGCACGCCGCTCTACCGGGTCGAGGAGGGCCGGGACGAGGCGTTCATCAAGGCGTTGCGCGATTGCCTGGAGTGGTTCAGCGACGAGCTGGAGGCGCTGACGCTGAAGGCCCGCGGGCTCGGGTTCTATGAGGCGTTCCCCGAGCTGTTGCTGCCGCTCGACGCGGAGCGCGGACCGGAGGCGCACGGCGAGCCGATGCCCGACATTTTCCCGCCCGGCTTCGGCGATCAGGATCTGCGCGACTAGGTCGGTTGGGGGCGTGGCCCCCACACGATCCGTCTCATCCTCCCGTCAGGCATTTCGACGTCGCACGGCGGCCTCAGGCTGGCCAGCATCAGCGGCCGCGTCGGCAGCTCCCTGAACACGCCGCCTGTGTCGACATAACCCGGCACCATGCCGGGCAGCGGTGGGATCAGCTCGTCGTCGGGCATCTCAGTCTCCCTGGTTCTGTGGTGGCTCCCGCCAGCGCGGGAACTCGATGCTCTGGCTGTTGTGGATCTTGAGACCGCAGCTGACCATGGCGCTCAGCAGCCACAGCGCGGCCAGCAGCACGAGCGCCCGTTTCACGGCGGGCGTTTGGCCGGGGGAAGCTGGGAAAGGACGCCCCACGTCGTGGGCACGGCGTGGGGCGAAGGGGGATAGTGAGTCTGCGCGTGGGGTAGCGGCTCGGCCGCGGTCGGGTCAAGCCGACATTGCTGCAGCCGGCGCATGATGGTCTTCAGCCGCCAAATAGACGCGCAGTGCTCCTCGGTCAGACGCATGGTAAGGCCTGCGCACCATCAGGGGAGGCCGCCATGGTCGACGTTCCGACGACACAACAGTTCGACGCTCTGGCCGCTCGCGTCACAGCTCTGGAGGAGGGACAGCCCGTGCCACCCGATCCACCCGATCCACCCGATCCACCCGATCCGAACCCCACGCCCTCGCCCTCCGGAACCTACATCACCGACACAGCCGGCAAGATCACCGACAGTAAGTTGCGCAAGCGCACCCTGATGCAGGGCAGCGCTGCTGACGGACTACAGATCGCCACCAATGATGCGGTCGACACCCGCACCAGGAACGTGGCCGGACTGTTGTTCTTCGAGGGTATCATTTCTCAAACGAACACAGCTGGCAACTGGTATGCGGAGAGCGCCACCGACACCTGGAGCCAGATACCCGGTGACCCTCGAGTCCCGGTAGCCCCGGTCGTGCCGGGCAGCATCGTGTTCAACCCCGGCACCCAGCGCCCTGGCGTGGGGCGAGACGGCAACATCGTGACGTGCGATCTGACGAAGGCCACTGCCGGGCGGCTGAACAAGGCAGTCTTCTCTGCGGCTGGCGCATCGATGGCGCCCAGCGCTCCGTGGGACTACCGCTTTCTCGTCGATCCAAACGCCGTCGCAGCATTCAAAAGGTTGGGCCTAAGCTTCGTGCGCATTCTTGGCGGCACCAGTATGGGCGATCTGTTTGGGGCCAATGGCACCGACACACCCGACTGGCGCAAGCTGGATAATCTGTTGCACCTCAAAGAGGCGTTCCCGGGCGCGACCTATATGTTGTGCCTGTGCTACGCGTGGAACCTTTACGATTGGAACAACACCTCGCTCTGCGCGCGGTTGGCCGCCAACTATGCGACCGTCGCCAGACACCTCGAGGCCGGCGGACTGCACGTCACCTATTGGGAACCGCTGAACGAACCGGATGGCCACGGGACCGGCGCGCAGGCCGTCGCTGCTTTTGAAAAGCAGGTGCGCGATGCGCTGCACGGGGTCGATCCAAATTACATAGTCGGCGGACCAACGACGACATATGAACGCGGCGATTACGTGACGCCGTCCGCAGCGGCCGGGGCTCAATTCATTTGCTGGCACGCATATCATCACAGCCCCGGTCAATATCCCCCCGACCAGACGTGCTGGGACGACGGGGTGAACTGGGGCGACCAGCCGACCAACGCACAGACCCAGGCACGCCAGGGCCATCCCGGCAACTACCCCACATTTCTGACGGAATACTATTTGAATCTCTACAGCGGCGACGGCAACGACACGCGCCAGCAGCAGTGGCAGGGCGCTGTGTTCGCCGGGTGTGTCATGCTGTCGGAGGCCTACGGCGGCCTGTGCGGCTCAACCATCTGGCGCCTCGAGAACAACGACGGAACCTATGGCGTGTTTCAAACCGGAACCTGGAACCTCAACCCGGTCGGCACACTGATCACAGAGCTGAATCGTCGCATGCCGGCGGGGCCGATGATGCAGTGCACCGTCAAGTCAACCACGACAGACCGGCTGCTCGCGCTGGGGTCGACCGACGACACGAAGTTCGGGCTTGCGCTGGTGAACTACCACACCTCGCAGAACTGGCAGGGTCAGGTTGCCCTGCCAGGGCGCGCGAGCACGGTGGCGTTGGATCGCTGGCGGCTGGATAGCGGCACACCGCTCGGTGCGGCCAGCAAGCTGGAGGTCGGCAGCATGGCCACGGTCAGCATTCCGGCCGGTAGCGTGATGGTGTTGTCCGGCCCGAAGTAGCCGTCCTATATCTGCCGCGCCCTAGGATTTCCTTGGTGGTTCCTGGGCCGGGCCGCTTAGCTGCCAGTCCACCCGGTTGGCAGCGGCGGCCCGTTGCGGGGTCTAGACCGAACGATTGATACCACTCTGCAACCTTTGTGGTGTAGTGTGCACATTCGTTCACACCAAGGAACTAGACCCCATGAAATCGCTTCTTATCGCTGCGGCAGCCCTGCTTGCCGTGCTGTCTGCTGCGCCAGTTCAGGCGGCAACCATCTATCGCAACTCTGAGGCAAACGATCACTTCATCCACGTGGATGGCAAGATCGTCCCCGGCGACCTTGCTCGGTTTAAGGCTGCGTTGGCCACAACGATGGGGAAGACTTTTGTTGTTCTGTCGTCCAACGGCGGCGACATGATTGAGGCCATGATGATCGGTGAGATCGTCCGCGAGCGGCAGATGGTGACCGTCGTCTTGGCTGAGAAGGTTTGCGCGTCTGCGTGCGCCCTGATGTGGCTGTCCGGCGCCGAACGGATGGTCGCGCCGAAGGCAGCGATCGGGTTTCACGCTGCCGCCAACACAGCCACCGGCAAAGAAAGCGGCGCGGGTAGCGCCATGATGGGCGCCTATCTCTGGAACCTTGGATATGGGTATCGCGCGATCGAGTGGGTCGCCAGCGCGGCGCCGGACGAGATGGTGTGGCTGCAGCCCAAGGCCGCGGAATTGGGCATCACCTTCTGGGTCATGAAGTAAAGGAGTGTCTAGTCCGAACAGTTAATATCCACGCAGAACGTCTTTCTCTAATCTCACGATCGCTAAACACCAAGGAAAACACACATGAAATCGCTTCTTCTCGCCTCTGCCTTCGTGCTCGCGGCTGGTGCCGCCATCGTCCCCACTGCAGCGTCAGCGAACTGCGATCATTCCTGGCAGTCGGCCAAGGACGGTTCCAGCTGCGGTGGTCGCGCAGCGGACCAGCGGGCCGGCGGCCGTTAAGGCGAGCCCGCGTAGCCTCCCGCTACTTGCCCGAGCCCGCGGATCGTCGGACGCAGCACAGCCTGGGCTCGGGCCCTCACTTCCGCATCGCGCAGCAACCTGTTGCGCAACGCTTCGGTCACTCTCTGGCGCCCTGCTGGATCGGTCTGGAAAAGCCGGTTCGCCAGGGCGTCTGCCGTTGCGGGGTTGATCCCCTGGCCCAGGCGGCGGACCAGCACATCGCCGGCCAGGGATCCCGCCGCACCCAGCCAGCGACCCCCAGCCGCCTGCCGCACAGCGCCCGCGATCGGGCCCGCCACGTCAGAGGCCATGTCCTCGCCGCCGGCTGTCAGGCGCGCGGTCTGTGAGCCGGCGCGCGGGCTGACCGTCCGCTCCACGTTCGCATACTCGTTCTCGCGCCGTAGCGCGGTGTTCAGCGCCTCGAGCCGGTCAGGCGGCAGCAGGCTGTTCAACCGCGCCTGCATCTGGCTGTCCTCGAGCAGCTTGCGCCCCTTGCCGACGGCGGTGCCGGGATCGCTGACGAGGTCGCCGAACGCCCGGCCGGCGCCCAGGCGATAGGCCTCCTGCACATCGGGTGCGCCACCAGTCATGCGGGCAGCGACAACGTCCCGGTCGGCTCGGAACGCGCCGCGGCCTGCTTGGGTCGCCTCCATCTGAGCGGAGGGGCCAGCCCAGGCAGCACGCGCGGCGGCGTAGTCGGGATTGCCCTGGTCGGCCAGCTCGACCAGACGGCGGCGCATGCCGTCGATCGCGCGCAGTCGTTCTGTCCACTGCACCCGCCCGGTGACTGGGTCACGCGCGGACTCAATCATGCTGTCCATGCCGCGTTTCGCCGCGTCGATGGTCCGCATGGTGGGCTGGCCGACGATCCGGGGCACGCCCTCGTCGTCGTAGTGGATTGCCGGATCGGCGGTGCGCTGCACCTCCTCGCCCCTGGCGCGGCGTGTGGCGTTTTCGATCCGCTGGATCTCGAGGCCGTGGCGCATGCCCTGGCGCGCGATCGGATCCTCCAACAGCCCGGCCAGCTGCTCGGTCATGCCGGCTGGCTGGTCGAAGGCCCGTTCGTAGAGCGGCGCGGCCTCTGTGCTGCGCTGTGCCTGCCTGGAGGCGGTCGCCTCCGCCACGTCGGTGCCGCTGCCCCCACCGAACGCGGTGTCGCCGGCTGCGGTCAGTCGCTCGGGGCGATCGAGCCGGCGGCCCTGCACGAACCGATCGGCCGCCTCCATGGCGGTGCCTGGGGTGTTCGCCGCGGTGGCACCCAGGTTCAGCGTATTGCGGCCGCCCACATCAACCAGGGCAGTCGGATCGTTGCCGGCAGCTTCGAGCCGCGTCGCCGCCTCGTCGACGGAGACGCCGCTGCGATCGAGGGATCGGACGATCTGCCGGTCGGCGGCGGTCTGTGGGTTGCGTAGGTTCAGTGCGTGCGCCACGCGGCCAACGGCCGTGGAGCCAGCTGCCGTTGCGCCAGCCACCACGGGGCCCACTGCCGCGCCCACTGCCGCGCCTTCTGCGGCACTGCCGGCGCGTTCTGCGAAGCCTCCTTCCCCCTCGCCGAAGCCGGCGACACCACCCGCAGCAGCGCCGCCGCCAGCGATGGGCAGCACCCGCCCGGCCGTCCGTGTGACCATGCCCGGCAGCAGCCGGTTGGCCGCCCCGATGACCGGGGCAGCGAGCCGCCCCACGCCTGTCGCGGCCGCCACTGGGCCGGCGGCAGGAGCGGCCAGCAGGCCGCCACCGACGGCGCCTGCGATCTGTCCGGCGGTGGTGGCGATCGGGTGCGCCTCGACGTCGGCTGCCTCGAGGGCGCGCTGGCGCGCCAGCTCCTTGTCGTAGGTCTCGCCCATGGTCGGGCGTGGCACGATCTGATCCGACAGCGTGGGCTGGTGGACCAGATTGCTGATGCCTTGTCCTGCGGCGTGCAGGCCGGCGCCGATCTCATCGGAGAAACCGAACGTCAGCCCCTTGGCGATGCCACCGAGCGTCGATCGCACCAGCCCTGGCTGGGTCTGCTCTTTGACGTAATCCATGACTTGCTGCTCGGTCGCGCCTTCAGGCGCATCGATCTCATGGATCCTGCCGTCTGGCCCCTGGATCTGATGGATCGGCATCAGGGTTTCACTCCGAGGTATTTGAACCCGCCGCCGCCCTTCGCTGGGGCCGGCTCAGCTGCCGGGGATGGCGCGCCCTCGCGCTTGAAGAATTCTTCGACCGCCGGGATCTGGCCGTAGCCGCTCTTCGGCCCGGCTGAGTCGTAGAGGTCGCGGGTGATCGCGGCATACTCGCGCCGGAAGTTATCCAGCTTGGCCTTGATCGCACCCGGTGGGTCGGTGATCTGCGGGATGAATGGCTTCAGCCTGGGCCACTCCGCCACACCGATCGCGGCACCTGACCGATCGTGCAGCTTCAAACTGCCGATGTCGGCGACCAGGGCGCGCAGGCCGACGCCCTCCGGATCCTGCCGGTCCATGATCACCGCCGGGATGTTCATGTGCAGGCCGACGGACTGCGGCCTTTTGTCGAGCTGCTCGAGCGTCTGGTCGATCTTGCGGATCGAGGCGACGTTGTTGACCGTGGCTTCCGTCAGCTTCTCGGGGCCCTTAGGCGGCGCTTTCTCGGTGCCCGCGATCGGCTGCGCCCCGGAGGCAGCAGGGGCCGCGGCGGGCTGTCCTGGTTTGAAGTCTGGGCGCGGGAACATCCCAGGTGCAGTGCGTGGAATGTTCGCCAGCACGGTGGCGCCGGGCTGTGCGCCGGGGCGCGTGTCCGGCACCAGCTGCGGCGTGCCGGCTTCATACGCCTGCAGGTGCAGCGCGTATTGCCGCCGCTCCGCGTCAGTCGCTGTGCCGTCCTCGATCTTGGGTCCGATCGTCAGCAGAGTCCGATCGATCTGTTCAGCGTGCGTCTTGCCCTCGATCTGGTTCGGATCCAACTTGGCGAGGCGGGCCGTTTCTTGCGCTTGATCAAACTTCAGCTTCTCGCGGGCCGCCTGATCCTGCGCGATTTTCAGGTGCGCTTCCGAGGTGGTGGCGGATCGATCGGCGGTCTGTCTCTGCAACAGATCCTGCTGATACTGGCGCGCGGTTGCTTCGTTGTGCTGCTTGGTCGTCTGCATGGCGTCGAGCACATGCATCATGGCCTCGCGCTTGCCGCCGGTTGCGGTCAGCTCCTGCTTGTAATGGGCGATCTGGTCCTGGGTTAACCCTGTGGTCCCGACCAGAGCCGGCGGGGGCGTCAGTCCTGGCATGGCCGCAGGCGCCCCAGGCGCGGCCTCAGGCGCCGCAGGAACGGTCCCCGGCGGCCCGGCCACATCGGTCCCGCCTGTGCGCGCGGCGACGCCACGGGCCGGCGGTGTGTCGCCTGAGGGCGCTCCAGGCGCTCCGCTCCCTGGCGCGTAGCCGATCCGATAGAAGTTGTGCCCGCCGATCACTGCGCTCGGTTCGGCGTTGCCCCAGCTCGGGGGCTCTCGTCCAAGTTTCGCCTGGGCAGTCGGGCTGTAGAAGTGTGTGGCGCCGCCGGTCGGGTCGGTCGGATCACTGCGAATGTTGGCCAGGATTTTCTGATACTCTGGCGAATTGGGATCGAGCGCTTCCAGTTTGGCACGCGTCGCCGGGTTGTTCCACGGCTCGAATTGGGATTTGGCAAAGATCACGTCCTGCGCGCTGCGTCCTGATGCCGCCGCACGATTGCGGATGACCGACGCCACCGCGCGCTGTCCGGTCGGACTCTCGCCGCCCGCCTCGCCGTAGACAGTCCGGACCACCTGATCCTCTTCCGGCGTGATGCCCTGAGGCAGGTTGGTGGCAACGAACGGCGTCAGTGCCGCGGCCGGCGCCCCTCCGCCGCCCTGCGGCGCAACGGCAGCCGGCGCAGCCACACCACCCGCCCCACCGAGCTGTGTGGCGAGCTGCTGCTGCAGGCTCTTGCCGGTTTCGATCTCGGCCCGCGACTGCTCGATGTCCTGCAGCAGCTTGTTGCGCTGCGCCATGTGCAGCTGCTGGTCCATGATCTCTTTGTCGATCTTGGCGGGATCGAACAGCACGTTGGGGAACGGATTGGTGATGCCCAAGCTGCCACCACCGATGTTCCAGCGTCGACCGGAGTCGAGTGAATCGCTCATCAGTAGGGGCTCGGTGTGCCGGAATAGGACGGCGAGTAGGCGTTGCCGATGGTGGGCGTCGGCGTGGTTTGAGGTGTCAGCGCCTTGGTCCGCTGGTCATACAGCGACTGGTTCAGATAGTTGTTCGCGGCGTTGCCAACGCCCGCCGTCGCATTGCCGTAGATGCTGGCCTCCTGCTGGCCCAGCGTCAGATCGGCCTGCCCGATGTTGCTGGCGGCCGCCATGCTCGCGGCGCCCTGCTTGGCCGCCGCCGTCTCTCCAAGTTTGGAGAGGTCGAACAACCGGTTGTAGTAGGTGCCGAACTCCTGGTTGGCGAGATCGCTGCCATACTTCTGCTCGGCCTTCAGCACGCCACCGCTGCGCAGCAGACCCCTGCCGGCCGCGCCCGCGTCGACGGCGCCGAGCCCCTCGCTCATCTGGAAGTCATAGCCCGGCGATTTCTGGAACGTGGCCATCGCCCTGTCGGCCGCCTCCTGGCCGTTCAACCCCAACAGATCGGAGGTCTGTGTGTTGGCCACCCCGCCGGCCTGCGTCCATGGCTGGAGGTCGGCGCGCATTTCCTCGCGCGCGCGGCGCTGCTCCTCGACCGCTGCCGTGTTGGCGGATTGTGCTGAGCCTTTTTGGAGAAAGCCTCCTAAGAGACCAGCTCCTGCGGTTATGGCCGCGCCCCAGGCGAACGGAATCGGAGTTACTCCTGTGTAAGAGGGTCGAGGATCTCGGGCTCGCCGTCGGCATCAATGCGATGCACGCACAGCACGGTGGAGCGCTCGAGGGCCAGGAAGTTGTGGGTGGCGCCGGCATGGATCAGCAGCCCGCCCGGCGCTGCGTAGTCGCCGAGCAGTTGGCCGTTACGCCAGACGCGAACCTTGCCGTGCGCGATGACGCTGACATGGTCGTGCCTGTGCTTGTGCTGCGGCACGTAGGTGTCGGCCTTCATGATCGTGCTGCGGATGAACAGCCCGGCGACAATCTTGATGTCGACCTCGGCTTCGGGCTCTGCCAGCCCTGGGCGGAATACCGTCATCAGTCAGCCCTGAGAGCCATCATCATCGTCACACGATCTGTGTCGCCGTCGTTGATCACGGCGTGCGTCAGCAGGTTATCGAAGCTGAACACATCGCCGACGTTGGGCGTGTAGGCCTCGCCTCCGGTGATGTTGACCGCGCGCGGGTTGGTGCGAATCACGCAGTAGACTTTCGTCCGGTAGTAGCTCGCGTGCCAGCCGTCCTGGTCGGTGTGCGGCTTGACCTGACAGCCCGGCGGGATCCGGGTGATGAGTGTGCCGCCCAGTGCGGTGCCGCCGATCCTGGTCATCGTGTCCATCAGGATCCGGCGCACGCTCGGCAACAGGGCCATGGCGGGATACCAGCAGAACTCGGCGAAGGGTTCGTTGTAGTTGGCCGCCTCCTTCAGCTGTTCCTCCGGTCTCCACCGCAGCCAGATGTCCGACACCTCGGAGTGTGGCGAACCCGCGTGCGCGGTGCGGCCGGTGTGTTGGTTCCACAATTCGGGGTGCCGCTGCAGGTCGAGCTGGAGCGGCAGCACGTCGACCGTGCCGAGTAGCGTGAAGTTCTGCATGGGTTCCTCGAGGTTAGCGGATGCGTCGGACGCTGAGCGTTCCTACTGCGGAGAGCGCGCCGCCTGTGAACACACAGCGCCCGATCAGGTAGAGGATGCCGTTCTGGTCCAGGTTGAACCGGACGACCGGCGTGGGCAGCCGCTGCAGCTGCAGCGAGGGCATGGTGGCGGCGATCTGTGCGTAGTCCGTTGCTACACCCGATGCGATCCCGACGCCCGCCAGGACCACCGTGGGGACAGCAGCGCCGGTCGGTGTGAATTGGATATTGCC
>Ga0307503_10000100_pt1 | contig 45432 bp, 78 predicted proteins | sample 17_S_MG_FD_194514 | JGI IMG/M metagenome (GOLD analysis project Ga0307503, IMG submission 194514) | Soil microbial communities from Populus trichocarpa stands in riparian zone in the Pacific Northwest, United States - 17_S | ecosystem: Environmental > Terrestrial > Soil > Riparian zone > Trees... | reverse complement strand
CCGTCGGTGCTCAGAACAATGCAGGAACGATCAATGTATTTGCCACAGCAACCGACTGGAGTTCTACCAATGGCTCTTTGGGGACGATTACTCAAGGAGTAGGAAGTGCCGATGGCACGAATAGCAACTCTGTGAAATTCACCTTCTCAGGATGGCAGACAGCGCCTAATGGTAATAGTGGTTATCTATGTTTCACCTATCCTGATTTGAACAAGAGTGAGACCATCAACTGATGATTTCTCCATCTGATTATTTCGGCCCTTGGTCGGAACACAAAGACCTGACTGAAGAACGAAAAGACAACGCCCTGATGCTTTTGGACAGAGTGAATGCCTTTCTACAGCTAGCCGAAGCCAACGGAGTCGAGTTACATACCAACCCCCATACTAAAACAATGGTCTCCGGTGAGGCTTACGGAGGGTTTAGACCCCAAGACTGTCCTGTAGGCGCTGTACATTCAATGCATAAAGAGGGACGAGCGGTTGATGTCTACGACCCCCACGGAGACCTGGATAGGTGGATCACAGACGGACGTTTGGAATCTTCTGGACTTGCCAGGGAAGCTCCAGCGTCTACCGATGGATGGACCCACTTACAGGACATACTTCCACATTCAGGAAAAAGAACATTTCAGCCGTAATTCCCGACTGGTCGGGCCGGTCCCCGATATGTCAGGGATAAGTGCGTTGGGTAACAGACCTCCGCTGGTAATAAGAAGTAAATAGAGGTGACGTCATGAATGAACTACAGTTGTATCGAGATATTGCGACTGGCGTGCTGGGTATCCTGGTCATCATAATTGGGTATCTGTGGAAGACAACGGCGGATGACGTGAAATCCAAAATGAGCAAAGAAGACTTCAAATCTTACCTAGACGATGCTGCCGAAAGCAGGAAGAATCTGAGGGAGTCTATTCTCAAGTTATTCGAGAAGATGGATAACCACGAAAAACTGGATCAGGTAAGGTTCGATGGAATCGTCAAAGACTTCAACGGGGGAGTTAATAGACTCTCGGAGAAGATTTCAGACACTCAGGTGCAAATCCTCACACAAATGAACAGCAAGGTGGACAAATGACACTAGGACTATGTTTCTGGATTCTCATGCTTGTGTGGTTAGCGTTTGGAATCTACACGAACCGTACTGCTTTACCTGCTGCTGGTGGTAGTCTTCTGCTTTTCATCCTTCTTTGTCTGTTAGGATGGAAAGAGTTCGGACCACCGATTCACTCATGAGCTTCGACTGGCGTTCGCTTCTCAGTACGGTAGCTCCGGGTATTGCGACTGCCCTCGGCGGGCCTCTCGCGGGGATGGCGGTCTCCGCTATTGGCAAGGCTTTGAACGTCCCCGAACCGACACAGGAGAAGATTCAAGCTGCTTTAGCTGGGGCGACTCCGGAGGACATGCTCAAGATCAAACAGGCCGAAGAACAGTTTCAGAAGGACATGAAGTCCTTAGATATAGACCTTGAACGGATTGCAGCGGAGGATCGGGATTCAGCTAGGAAAGGAGCAGTAGCTAGTGGGTCGTATCAGGAGTTGTTCTGGCTATCCATACTTATTCTTTCGGTGACTGTAACTACCGAATGTGTTGTCCTTTTCGTGGGCTATCCAGAAGCTTTATCGGATATTGTCGTCGGTCGTATCTTAGGTCTTTTCGACGCAGTTACCATGATGGTCCTGTCGTTCTGGTACGGCACGACTAAGGGGTCTCAGCAGAAGGACGCTACGATCAACGCGCTGTCGAAGTGAAGGTCAAGGACGCTGAGGGGAACCGCTAGTAAAGCTTCTCGATTGCCGGACGCGCTCCCGGATGCTTGGGGAAGCATTCATGACAGTATTGTTCATTGTACGGCCCCCAAGTCTTGGCGCTGTTGCAAGTATAATCGTCGTGACAGTCATCGCATCGGTACAAAGCATGACTGATCTTCCCGCATCCCGGTAAATCGAATTCGAGCACTCTTAGGAACATAGTTTCAGCAACCTCCACCCGCCCAAGCCGTACCAGTCCAGCAGTTGTACCCATGATCCTGAGAATCCACCCTGATGGTATTCAAGGGGCTGACGTAGATTCTTAAGGTCTGGGGAGCGGGTCCGAATGGGTTCTTGGTATCCACCCCATTCCTAGTTACCAGTCCTGAAGGCAGAGTTAGTACCCACACACCTCCGTCAGTCGCTATCAGTTGAGTCAGGGGTGGAGAAGCGTCTCCAACAAGGCTTACGGCTTGCGTAGGAGGGCTAGGGGGCGTTACTACAGGCGGGATAGGGGTAGGGGCAGGGGTAATCGGTCCTGAGACTGTGAGTTGATCTACCGCGCAGTTAAGGGGACCTTGTTTCTGGGTCAGGTTGGCGTCCAGTTGGCAGAGGAGTTGATGCCCTGAATTGACGACTAGAGGCGCTGATAGGGGTACTCGGACTCTCAGGCTTTGCTCACAGGTCATAGCGACTGAGGAGGGGCAAACGTCAAGTCTAACGGCTACCACAGTCCTCTTAGAGGTAATAGCCGGGAAGATGACTTTGATCGACCCGTTAAAAACAGGAACTACTTTCAAATTCACCGGAATGTTCATCCCTGGTACAGCCGAATAAACACCAGTAGTTGAGATTTGCAGTGCATAAGCTGTAGCAGGTAAGTTAAGGTCTTTTGACCACGGCATATCCACCATAGTCGGTTGAGCGAAGGCGGATAGAGGGAAAAGAAGAACTGCTGTGGGGAAGTAGAGGAGGTATTTCATTTGCGCTGATCCATTGGAAGTCCAACGACTGTATCCCATTCAAAGGTTACGTCGCATTTAGGGGAGTTCTTGAGCTTCGCATATCCATCTCCGACTTCAAGATCATCCGGCTTACAACCGAAGACTGGAGCCAGCATTTCTTGGATAGCCCTGATTTTCGCCTTCTTCACACTATCCTCCTCTTACATTCCGGATGAACGATCAACCTTACAGGTCTTTCAATAATAGACACTGGAGCGTACATGGTCTGACCACAAAGACCACAAGGTCCTAATCTTAAGCAAGTCCCTCTACGAACAGTGACCGATGGAGGTTCATATCTCTCACGACCTAACGTATCTTTCAGTATCAGACGCTCTGGGTAGGCCATCAAAGACCGCAGCCAAACAGAGATGCACATTCAGCTTCTTCTTCGTCAGTAGAAGCGCGTTTCTTCCCGTCTTTAGCCCAGACCATAATCCCGTGTATTCCCATCGCTCCGAATCTCTTTGCTCGGAACATAGGTTGTCCAATCTCAACTTCTAAGTCATTGACCCTTTCAATCTCACCCGGAGTGAGTCTTAGAAAGTCTCCTCTATTGGCGTTGACGCAAGGATTACACTCTCGACTCCGGTGAGGTAGTGGGGTAAATCCAGCGCGTCCTAGAAGTTCGTTTCTTTGCTCATCGGAGAATTGGTAAAGAGGGTGCCAGATTTTCCTGCCACCATGATAGGGACTAGATTCAATGAATTCAGGTGTGTCTTTTCTAGCTTCACTCTCAGCCCTTCTTTTCCCGATGAGGACCACTGCTTGAACAGTCGGGTCTGCTTCGTCGATCCACTGAAGAAAAGGAAGTCCTTTTAAGTGTGCAGTGCAGAACTGCTGTCCATTCCCCGGCCAGCCTTTTTTCATCCTGACGAGTTCTGGCATACCTAGACTTTTACATTGGACAGTCTTAAAGCCATAGGATTTGGCTAATCTCTCGCCCTCAATAACTCTCTGAGGCCAATAAGGGGCAGACCACCCCGTGTCGCAATAAGCGACTGTCACATCCGGCAAATTTTGCTCGTGCGCCCATTGAATCAGGGCGACACTATCATTACCATAACTTGAAGATATTACATTCATTTCCTCACCAGACATTTCCTGATCCACACACTGTGGACGATCTGAGTACGACCGTCAATGTATCTCCAGGTGTCGTATCGTTGAGCGATCCACGGGGTACCAGTAGGACAAACTGGAGACCCTAGTTCAATCGAGTTCGCCGGTCCTGAAAACAAAGCACAGACCAGAGCGAAGAAGATAAAGACTAGAAATAGCTTGATTTCCCATTTCACTGGTAACTTCACCCTCTCCCAGCTAGGAACGTTATCGTTGTACATGGTCACTCCTTGATGATTGCACCGCAGTTTTTCAAGACCATCGTTATCCAGTCTGTCCATTCGTCATGACCTTCGATGGGAAGCATGGGACATTTCTTTGACTCATCCAGAAATAGCTGGATCGCCTCCAGTATGGCATCCCGCTCCTGCTCCACCGTCAGTTCAGCCATGTGATTTCACCTCAAGTTCGCGCTCGATTTCTTGTAATAGGTTTCCCGGAATGTAAGTGTTGTGCTTGAAAACTCGGCGCAGCAGCGCGGTCTGTCGGGCAAGCTGGCGTTCGAGGGAGTCACACTTCTCACGAGCCTCCATGCAGTTCTTATGGACTTGGATAAAGTCTCGTTCAGCGGCTTCCGCCCTCTGCGTAGTCCACTCCAAAGCATCGACCGTTCGAGTATCTGGTCCGTGTATTCTCGCTCGTTCTAGTTCTGTCCCACGGAACCTCGGCGTTGGCTCTGCGGTCGGCTTGGTGGGGGTCACTTCAAAGGCTTTCTGGTTCATTTGAACATGCTCCGTAGTTAGAGTTTCATCTCCTGCCTTCTAGTGCTTTCCTCCGACCTTCTGAGTTCTGACCAACTCTGTGCAGCCTTGTACCTCGCTAGTAGGATATTGCGTTCTGTTTCTGCTGTGATCTTCCTTGTCTTGTGCAGTTTATACTCTGCGGAGGCCAGAGCTTTAGACCGACGTTCTGCGAAAGACTCACCGTCTGCCTGATTGGTTATCTCCGCAAGAACGATAGGTTCCATCTCTTTCAATGTTCTCCACTTCTCGTCGGCCACCTTCCACTCCTCAGCCGCAGCCATGATGCGCTCGAAAATCTTATCGGCGTCCAGCATCTTGGTATTCCTTTAGGATGTTTCTCTCTTTTGCATCCATCTGATTCGATATGTAGAGAATGTCTTCCAAAGCCCCCTCTTCTTCTACGGGTCTCTCTCCAATAGGCTGATAAACAACCCACGCATCCCAATCTCTACCCTCCTTAAAGGCGTTCTTCATCTGGGTCACGGCTTGGGCGAGGATATGGAGTCTTTCCCTAGTCACCATCGATAGCCTGCCTAGTAGCGAGAACCCAGACCTTGATATCGGTAGGGTCTTTGATTAACCCCGCCGCTATCGCATGAGCCACCGTGTTGGAGGCCATAGGCAACCACCTCATCTCCCCATCATTAGTGCCTCTAGGAGCGTTCTGTACGGCTTGGGTGGGCTTTTGACCTTGACTCTGTGTGGTCTCCCCAACCACTTTGTACTTCTGTATCCCAGCCCCAAATTTCTCACTGGTCTTGATTTCTGCTTCGATTAACTTCCCCACACAGGCTTCTATCCCTGAGTCCATGAAGGCGTTATACCAAGTCTGACCTGTTCTGACTCTCCATGCTTTACCACTCTTGCTAGGCAGGACTTCATCTACACGAAATTGACTCATCGTTTCTCCTTATTTCACCCCAAGTGCCCAACGGAGCAATTTAATATCTTCCTCGGATGCTATGTCTAGGCCAGTATGAGCAGATCGCATTAACCTATCCCAAGCCTCTTGTATGTCTTCCTGTACCCTCAGTTGGTCCCTTTGTCTTTCTAAAGAGACTTGATCGCTTCTGGGATCGTAGGGCCAAACTTCCTGCTGAGTTCTGTCCATTTGAGCCTCCTTCGTAGTTACTTGTGGTCCACTTTCACCGTTACTGAGCCGGTCAGATTCATGCAGTACCGTTCAAGCCCCACTGTTACGTTCGCCTTTGGATAGCCTTGCCTCAAGCATTGCGCTTCGGTGTACAGCAGGATCGGACTGACGACAAAGACGTAGTACAGAAGAAATAAGACCACCGGAACGAGCAGTATGGCGAGTACAGTAGTGATTATCTTTTCCACGTTTCACTCTCCTATTCGATAACTACGAAGACAGAAGGAATCTTGTTCATTTGACCTTGCTCTGTAGTTACTATTTCCTCGTCTTCTTCGGCTTCTCCAGCAGGAGCGGATCATTCATCCATTCTTTGTCTCTCTTGATTTTGTCTTCGCGGACGTATCCCTTTTCGTCGTCTTTCCAAATCGTAGCGCCTTCTTCTTTGATAATCTGCTCGGCATAATCCATCGTGAGGTCGCGGAAGCCAGTTACCCCCGCAAAGCAAGCGATGATGTTGTCTTTCGTTCCTTGGTAAATGCGAAGCGTACCCGCCTTGGAACCTTCATCCCAATGCCCTTTCTTGGTCGGCGGACTCCAAGGACCGTAAGTGACTTTCGCGTCGTCGGGGATGGAAATCTTGAAAATCTTATCGCCAAATACGAGAAGCTGTTTCATAAACTCTCCGTGTTAGTAACTACGTTAGCGTGCTCAAATAAACAGACTTAGCTTTGGTCCCAGCACTCCGCACTGAGATAAGGGGGAGCGGACGGTTCCAAGGTATGCTTGCCCAGCGTCATAGTGCTGGCTAACGTAGGAAGACCGGCATTTCCTTGGACCGCCGCATTCATTTCCTCTGATAGAGCTTTTAGGAACAGATCGAGAGGGATCATGGGAGAAGGCTTTTCAGGAATTTGAGTTCTGCACGGGCGAGTAGTTTCTTCTTCGGGGTGTCGGCTTTGGCTCCGTAACCTCCCACATAGTTGGTCCACGGTATATATGGAGTTCTCTCACAAAACCGACCAGCCTTTTCAGCGACTGGACATCCCGCGCAAGTATTTTCCTTATGAGCGAATCTCTTGCAAAGAGGGCAATTCTCATCCCCCAAGTCTTCTCCTACTCCAGAAACAATCAATTCCCACTTCTTGATACTGCCTTTCAAAGCCTTCAAGGTCGTTTTGTTCATTCTCCCCCCGCCAGTTCAACCATTGTTTCCGTCAAAGTCTCTGAGTCTTCAAGATCACGGCGGATCAAGTCTTCGAGCGCATTCCTTACTCCCCAGACTGACGTACAGGTTCGGAGACTAGCCGCAACTGAACCGGCGTGGGACTCGACATAGGCATCCAGGAAAATACCCCCTACAGAGTTCCCCTCGAATAATCTATCTATCAAGAGGTCCAGAGCTTCTTGTCTAAAAGGCTCCAACTGCTTCTCACTGAAGCCGGAGTCGTGGTCAAGTTCTGCTTGGTAGATACGGTCCATTTAGTCCTCCAAGACTTGAAGTAGGAGTTTCTTGAACGAACGAGTCAGTTCCTCATCCTTGTACGCCCTAGTCTCGGCCATCTGCCTATAACGGTCGCGGTCCCGCGCGATTTCGATCACTATCCCCTTCATCTTTTCGCACTCCGCTTTCCAGTCTTTCATGGCTATCTCCTTTTGCTTACCGTAAAGGATATAGAAGCGTTACCCCCTTGTCAAGAACTTTCGTTATCCCCTTGACATTGGCCTTTGGGTGTGGATAATAGCAGCATGAGCAAACAATATCGGCAGTTCCTAGCCAAAGCCAAGAAACGACGCGAGCAAGCCCATACCCTATGGTGTCTTTGTGGATCATACGCAACGGTCGGTCGAAGACTTGGGATCAGCCGTCAAAGGGCTAGGGAGTTAGTGATTGCTTACGCTAATGGTAAGTCTCTATAGGCGTAGTGAAGGAGAAGACTTTGGGAAACCTAAAGCAGATCGTTGATGAGACCGCTGCCAAGTCGGGCTATGGAGGTCTGGATTCCAGCACGATGTATGGAGAGTTTGCGACTGAGGTAGCCCTAGCCTATACCGTGGGATTGCGGGAAGCCCTGAGAGAAGCCCTGAAGATGGCAGAGATTGCTGGGTTAATGCCGGGTGAGTACCCAAAACGTAAAGCTTATATCTCCCAGCTACGCTCCCTGTATCTGAGGGGGGAAAAAGATTCTGGATCATCCGATCCCACTTCGATTTGACTACTAGAAGGAGTTTTGGCAATGGGAAAAGCTGTGGGATTTGTGATTGTCGCGGCCTTTGGCATTGGATTGATTCTCGGTATCTGGTGGCTGATATGGCTTCTATGGACCTGGGTATTGCCCCAAATATGGCCGACCGGCCCAGAGGCTATCGTCCGACCGTCCTATTGGCTCTTTGCTGCAATGTGGGTTCTCTTGGGATTCATTGCGAACATGTTTCGACACAGCAAGGCTTGACATGAGCCTTGAGATTTGGTGAAATATGGATGCCGCTAGTAACGGTAGGGTAGAAAGAGCCTTGATGAAGGCGCGCCGGCAACAGCCGGGCAGGAACCCACCCTCCTGTTACTACGCGCCCCCATCAGGGCTTTTTTCTTTTGGGGAGGTTGGTTAGATGTGGGTGCAGCAAGAGTACGGACTGTGGATAAGGATGAACCCGCAAGGGAAAGGCCACAGGATCGGCTTGGGAGTAATAGTCATCCTTTGCTCCCGAACTGTGCTCACTTCTAACCAACTTCCGGGGCGGCCGGCCGATAGGGATCGCGGTTAACGGCGAGTCCCTGTGGATAACCCCATCGTGGGATTGCTTTGAGACGGGGTAAGGCTGGCGAAGCTAGCGGCCGAAAGCGAAAGGCTGGCGGGTAAACGCGGCTCCGAAGAGGACGTGTTTTTAAGGCTACCTAGGATGGGCTAGGTACGCTCACCAAAGAGGATGTGTATGGTAAAGCATAGTCATACCTCGCAGAACGGAGTAAGTAGAAAGACTCCGACGTATTTCTCTTGGCAGGCTATGCGTCGTAGGTGCAACGATCCTTCCGATATTTCCTACCATAGATACGGCGCAGCAGGAATTACGGTCTGCAAAGAGTGGGATTCGTTCGCGCGCTTCCTTTCCGATATGGGCGAGAAACCCAAGGGGATCAGGATTTCCATAGGCAGAATAGATAATCTGGCTGGCTATTCAAAGGAAAATTGCCAATGGGAAACTCCGCGACAGCAGGCGTTCAATCGGTACACAACGAGAAGAATTACTCATAACGGCGAAACTCTTTCGATTTCTGGATGGGCCAAAAAGATTGGCATTCATAAGGCGGTACTAAGGCGTCGCCTGTTGCGTGAGCAGTCGATTGAAGTGGCATTGCGGCCAAAAGGATTGAGGGTCAAATGAAAAGTCCAAAGCGTAAGGCAAGGTCAAAACCTAAAGCAGGCTGGTATCGCGCCGAAGTCTGGCAGAACGGTTCCATGCAAGCAGCGGTTGAAGGAAAGAACTGCGGACAGGTCAATAAGGAAATCGACCACTACGCTTTCGTCTACAGGCAAGATGGAGATGTAGAAGTGAAGTACGCGGAGGTCTCTTAGATGGAACCATGGAACTCCCTGCGATGAGACCTAGCGGAGATAGCATAAGGGTAGTGCATCCTCTATTCCAAGAGGAAGGTGGCGGTTCGATTCCGACCTCCCCGCTCCAATTCCATATAGGCGAAATTCACCTAGATTTGGCAATGAGATTGAATGAACTTTGGCATAGTAGATTCCCAAAAACCGTTAGAGAGAACCTTCAAAGAGTGAGATTCGGGGTGAATTATGGAGCGGAGTTTGAAGGCCTTTTCTACGCGGTTGCTATTTGGACAAGCCCCATTGCTAGCAATCGCCTAATTGACGGATTAAGTGCTTTGGAATTGCGGAGATTGGCGGTTGCGCCAGATGCCCCAAAGAATACTCCGAGCAGGATGCTTTCCGTTATGAGGCGAAAAATCGAAGCAAAAGAATGGGGGATTAAACGGTTAATCTCATATCAAGACACTGAAGTCCACGAAGGGACAATCTATAAGGCAAGTGGCTGGAAACTTGCGAACATAGGATCATTTCAAGAGTGGACTACAGAAAGAAGAAAAAGAAGCGAAGTCCAAAGCAAGGCATCTAAAAATAGATGGGAAATTGACCTTGCTTCCTGACTCCATCCCCGAGTCCTTATGGTCTGAGTTCAAGAAGATGAGGAAAAAGATTAAACACCCGATGACAGACTATGCAGAAGAGTTGATACTGAGGAAATTAGAGAAGTGGCGAGTAGAGAATGGGGCTAATGTGGTAGCGATCTTGGAGGAGTCGATAGAGAGGGGTTGGGCAGGAGTCTTTTTAAACGGGCATGGAACACCTATGGCCGGTACCGCCGGGGTGTCCCCAACGGGGGTCGCGTATCCGAAGAACGCGAATTGCTGTCTCTGCGGTAAATCACTAGAGGCAGGTTTTATCCATACTTCTAAAGGACGGAGGTGCCATGAATGCTAGGCCAGTGAACTATAGGAGGTTATGGTTTGAATGGTATAGGCACCATGCACGCTTCGTGAAGTTTGTTGAGTCCAAGAAATTGACCTGTCAGGAATGCGGCGGGGCTGGTGGTGAAAGGGATGTAATTCTTGATGACGGTACTGGTCCGTGGGAACAATGCGGATTTTGTGAAGGAACAGGATTTGTGACTCCGCATATCCGTGGTCTCTGGTTGCGCTGGAAACGCCAAGAAGCTACAAAGCGAGATCAAATGAAAAAGAATGAAGCGTCATGACTCAAAAATTCCCCACCGCTCGTAAGACCAATAGAATCCTGGAAGCTCTTCTTTTGGGGGAGCATTTAACAGTAGCTCTGGCTCTCCAGCAGTACCAGGTCTATGCATTGAGTCAGGAATGCGGAAGACTGAGAAAACTGGGCTGGCAGATCGAAAGTGAGACTGTGGAGACTTCGCCGGGAACTCATGTTTCTGAGTACTGGCTGATCTGTGAACCTATCCCGGAGTGTGGCTGGTGCTGAAACGCATACACCTACCTAGAAAGGGCATTTGTGTAGTCTGTGAGGTCTTCAAAAGCCTCCACGGGTATGACACCTGCAGACCCTGTTATCGAGACCGAAGACAGGTAGCCCTCATAAAAGCCGGTGTCCAGTTGCCTTGTAACTCATTTCAAAGGAGAAATCATGAAAAGGTCTGAAGTAGTTGAGTTGAGGCTGAAGGAAGCCCCGATTTCGTGTCAGAACACGTTGAGGCGAGCGTTTTCCGGAGTTTCCAGCCCCCGAAGTGCTATCAAGGCTATGTGTCTAGCCTGCACTGGATATGAAAGGGCGGAAATCGCTTCCTGCACGGGTTTTTCATGTCCCCTGTGGATGTACCGTCCTTTCCAGAAAGGCGTGGAGGATGAAGCGGAAGAAGGGTAAGAAATCTCCTACTGTCCCCAAACTGAAGGCGAAGGCGTGGGCGCTTCTAAGCGAATGTATCCGGCATGAGGCAGCGGAGCGGGATGATAGCGATTATGTGGGGTGCTATACCTGCGGGGATGTTCACCCTTGGAAAAGCGGTGTTACCGGGATGAATGCTGGTCATGCGATTCCGGGCAGGAGTGGGGCGGTGTTACTCGATGAGGAGGTTATACGACCGCAGTGCAACAAATGTAATGCCAAACCGCCTTTCGGCCGGGGTGGGGAATATCATATTTTCGCTGCCAAGCTCATTAAGGAAAACGGCATGGATTGGTGGGAAGCCAAGTTACAATCCTCCCGCCAGATAAAGAAGTGGTCTCGGAGTGAGTTAGAGGAGAAAATCAGTTCCTACAAAGCGCGGTTGAATGGCCTTTGACCTTGACCTTGGGCGGTCTTCCCTCACTCTCCTTGTGTCTGATTGAGGGCGGCACCCCACTGATCGGCCATTGCTTCAGCTATCCCGATATAGGTTCTGCTGCGATTCTTCCAGCGATCCGGGCCAGGCGGTTCCCGGTGAACTCTTGCGGTGCGGCCTTCTACCACCTTGGTAGGCTGGAGTTTGGGGAGGTTCTTCAGCCAAAGACAGGTAGCTTTGACTTCGCCATGCCCAAACTGCCAAGGCTGGATGATCTGATCGGGCTTCCTGTAAATAGTAGACATGATACCAATTGGATTTTCAAGGGCGATCATATGGATATGGCACTCGGAAAGCATGAGAAAGAAATCAATTGAGGCTTTTTGTTCTTCGCGTTTATCCTTGAACCAGCGCGCGCCGGAGACTGCCAAGTGGGTGCAGGGAGGAAAAGCGATCATGAGGTCGAAATCTGCCATGACCTTGGCAATATCCCCTTGGATATGCTTTCCGCCTCGTTCGCTAGGCAGAAGGTCGCAAGACCAGGCATCATGGCCTCTGGTGGCAAAGGCATCGCGCACAATTCCCGAGAACTCGCAGGCGATCAGGATTCGCATTGTTCCAAAGCTTTGCGAGCGATGACGATAGGATGATCCTTTTGCGTCAAATCCCAGCCGCCGGTATAGTCCAAAAGCTGGCGCAGCGCCTTTCTCAATACTTCATTGTCTTTTGAGAGGCGGTCGCGTTCACGTTCTAGGGAGCGGGCAAACTCCACAGCCTCTTTCGTTCCCACGCTAGACCGAGCATTGCAAGCGGCAACGAACGCATCCGTTCTCGGGGTCAGGCGTTTGACCTTGACTTTGCCCGGTTCTCCCATATGCGGTTCCCTTCCAGAAGATAGTCCGCTCATGACTGCTCATTCCTTTACCTTGATGCGCCATTCTTTCGTGGCCGCTTCTAATAGTGCATCTCTAGCCTCAAAATTATTGGCATAGTCTCCCGTAGGAAGATCGCGCATGATTTGTTCTTCTATTACTGGGCCGAAATTCCACCGTCCGTCTTTCGCTTGTACGCAGATATATCTCATATCGCCAACCTCCCAATCAGGTTCAATATTCATACCTTTGGTTCCACTCGTTCCACCAAGCCTCATTTCTATCTCCTATGCCTGTATGGGGGTTAGCTTTGCGAGGATTGCTCGCTTGGTACGGTCTGAGGCTGATACCGCGCCAGTGATTCTTTTGAAAGCGTTGTGACGGACAGCGCCGGACTTTCCTAGGAAAATGTAGCAGACGCTAGAGCCTTCCTTGTAGAACATCCGATACTTGCCGCTGGGGCTGTCCTGCTCGACGTAACCCAAGATCACAAGACCCGCTGCGTATTGGTCTTGCTTGGTCTTGACTCTGTGTGGTTTTCCCATGATGTCTCCTTGAATACGTGGATAGAGGGTTAGGCGTTCAATTCAGCTTGTTTGGCGAGGTAGGCGCGGCGCATGGCATCGCGTTTCATTTCCTCAATGCGGAACTCCTGGTGTGCTTTCCAAGCGTCTTGAGTGACGAAGCGGTCGCCGCAGTGGCCCTTGTACTCGGTCGCAATGGACATGATGCCCTTGAAGTCGCGGGCGCCGTCGATCTCGCGCAAATCGTACTGCGAGCCGTTGCGATAGGCGACGATTTCAAGATGCCCATCTTGATTCGCCATGTCGCCGGTATAGTAGATTTTCGTTCCAATGGGTAGCATGATCTCTCCTTAAAGTCTTGATTGAATAAGCCTGAGAAGCTCGATTAGCTCCGAAAGCTTGGATTTGAACCAGTTACGCACGGCTAGAGGGATTGCACCCGTTGGCGGAGTTCCGGGCAATAGCCCATGTCGGTAAGCTCGGAGATCAGCGCCTTGCACTCAGCGTCGATCTCGCGCACTGGCCGCGTGGCAGCGATAATGTGTGGATAGTCAGCTTCGCTATGCTGGCCGATGTGCTGATAGGATGTAATCCTACCGGGATTGACCTCGCAGCCAAGTATCAGCGCGATGAGATCGTTCCCTTTGCGGAACCTGCGGAGAATTACGTGTGCCATTGTTGTCAGCTCCTTAGTCTGTTCTCGGGATTAGAGTTTGCTTGCTGCCTTTAGCAGAGTCTTGGCCGCGCGTTCCCATGTCCGAGCGGTAGCGTCATCTTGCCAATTCGAACGGAGGTGATCTGCCTTTGCGAAGCAAACATCGGCCAATGCTTCGATTACGCCGTCGAGATCATGCGCATCTACTAGACCTTCCAGGATCGTGCTGCTGTCGTCTTCTAGGCGGACCATGTCGTTCTCCTATTTAAGTCTGTTCTCGGGATGCGCCGAGGCGCTATACAGTACGGGGGCCGAAATCATTACTCACACGATAAGGTGCCACCCGCGCTGCTTCAGCATATCCGCGTTTGTAGACAGCCTCAGCGGTAGCACTATCTGCTTTGGATTCGACCGCCTTTGCCTTGTTGAGCCATTCCCTTTGGGAGCGCACCCGCCCAGCGTCACCCTCTCGCGCTGCTTTGCCTGCTGCGAAACCAGCTTGCCAGTAAACCGTTTCATCGTTCAGCATATCCGCTCCTGTTGTTGGACTAGAATCGTGATAGAATCAGCCTCAGGTATTCGATGACTTCGGAGAGTCGATTGCGAAGCCAGTTACGCACGGCGAACGAGATAGGGGTTATTGACTTCTCGTATCACTTCGATCTTATCGCCGACCTTCAAATCGGGGTGGCGGTCGGCTCCTCCGAGGAGCGCTTCTTCGCGATGGTTGCGACGGACCAAAGCCCAGATATGGCCTTCACTGATTCTCTTGACGGTGGCTTGCATGTATTCCTCCGGTTATTGGACCGCTCACCTTCTTACCATGCACACTCTATGCCAGAACACAAACCCAATGAAATCAATGCTAGTGAATACTCACGACTCTGACGCTCAACGTCATAAAGTGCCGCGACAGGCTCAAAAAGGTCACTTTCTAGAGGCGATTTCATGAACGAACACCACTACCAGCGGATAGACAAAGGAAGCAAACGCCTGAAGATATCCGAGGTGGAGCGTGAGGGTCGGAAACAGCCCAGAACAGAAATGGGGACATATCTCCCAGCCTATCCACCTGAAATGCGCGCCCAAGCGATCCTAGAGGCTACAGACGGCCTTAGAAACGGAACGCCAACCCCTAAGCAAGTCGCAGAAAGACTCGGAATACCAATATCAACTATTTACTCATGGTTAATAGCCGATCCCAACGCTTCTCAAGCACGTACAGACTTCTTTGCTGAGCGTGTAGGTCTACACCTGGTAAAGATAGAAGGCAGTTCCGACCCGCTAGAATTAGCGCGCGCCCGTGAAGCTTACAGAGCCTGGGCAGACATAGCCTCTAAGCGAGACCCTGCCAACTACGGCCAGAAACAGGAGATAACTCATACAGTTAAGCCTGAGTTCACCGTCATCCTCAAGCCCGAAGAAAAGCTTATTACAGACGAGTAAAAGCATTCTTTTTCCTACCAGGATTTGATGGGGGGGCTTGTCCTTGGGTCATAGGGCAAGGGGCATTTGAGTGGGGATACATTCCCATCCGCTCACCTAGAGTCGGAAAGAATGCTTGTAATAAAGAATCATATCTGATTTAATATCAGAATGAGATGCAGGGCATGCAGTGAGGAACATCCTTCACATCTTCGCTGTGATCTTTGGGCGAGACAGAAGGCCGCGACTTCAGGCGTGGTGAGTCCTGAAGCGGTAGCGACGCCAAGTAGGGTAAGAGAGCAACACCCTCACGTGAATGAGCCGATGGTTGACCGTGACTCCCCGGCAAGGAACGCGCAGGTTGGAACGGCAGGGCCAGTAGAAAAGGCCCGAGAATTCTTGAAGAAGGTAGGCAGGCCTAAACTCAATAGAACGCCGGAAGAAAAGCGTAAGATGCGTTCTGAATATATGAGGAAGCGATACCATGCAAAACGCGGTTAGACTGGTATTCTACCTTTTACTGGCTGAGTGTACGATGCAGATCATCGTGATTAACGGTCAGAGTACCCACTGCCAGACTTGTTGTTACGACGGTCAATGTACGACGATTTGTAACTCGTGAACCAAAGTCCCAACTTCACCGGACCTCCTGAGTTCCCGGTCCACAATCCCAAATACTCAGACTTTCCAGATTTTGAAGGTTCCCAACCCTGGGATGTGGGTCCACTTCAACATCTACTAAGAGACACCCGAGGGGCACCGTTTCAATCAGAACCGTCATCCCTGAGTACCCTTCTGCAAACCCTGAAAGACTTCTATCAACAGGCTAAAAACCTTCCACTACCCAGACTTGAGGTCTCGGAACCTCAATGGTGGACAGAATTAAAAGCTCAGGCCGAGGCTAAACGCAGGTGAGGGTTTTCATAGGGTACGACCCCAGAGAGTCAGTTAGTTACCACGTAGCAGCTCACTCAATTCTAAGTAGGTCTTCGATACCCGTACACATAACACCCCTTGCTCTACCCAATCTCTCCGGTGACTTCAAAAGAGAACGTAATCCTCTACAAAGCACAGACTTCAGCTTTACCAGGTTTCTAGTCCCCCATCTTTCAGACTTTCGGGGTTGGTCTTTGTTCATGGACTGCGACGTTTTAGTCCGGTGTGACATCGCTGAACTCGGAAGACTGTGTAACCTTGAGAACTTCTACAAGTCTGTTTTTGTCGTCAAACATGACTACCAACCCAAAGACCAGACCAAGTTCTTGGGTGAAACCCAGACTCCCTACCCTAAAAAGAACTGGTCTTCGGTCATTTTATTCAACAACTACAGATGTCGAAATCTCACCACGGAATATGTCAACTCTGCCTCTGGTCTTGACCTACATCAATTCAAATGGACAGACGAAGAAAGAATCGGAAGTCTTGAAAAAGACTGGAATCACCTCGTTGGAGAGCAGGAAGAAAACCCTAACGCCAAGATTGTGCATTTTACAAGGGGGGGGCCTTGGTTCAAGGATTACGCTAAAGGGGAATACGTGGAGGAATGGTTCAAAGAGTTCCACTCGATGAGTTACCCACTGGAGATCAAATGAGATCGATAGAGGAACTGAAAAGCTTCATTGAAGCTTGCAAGGAATTCGATGGAGGCATGTGTACGGAGCCAGATGGCAAGTGCGTTCCGGTATACAAAGCAAAAATGGAAGCACTAAAAGAATTAGATGATGCAACTAGATTGGCACAGTACGTCAAAACACTTTGAAAGCTGAACTTGAACCCCGTCAAGTACTGGATTTTACAACGGAGGCAACTGAAGTCTTGTACGGAGGAGCTGCCGGAGGAGGAAAATCTTATGGGAAGCGGGTCTCTGCTATCCGCTGGTGTGCGGAAGTTCCCGGTATTCAAGTATATTTCTTCAGAAGGACACTCCCAGACCTCCGGGACAATCACTTACGAGGCCCGACCTCGTTTTTCGTCCTCTTGGGTGACTATCTACAAACCAAGAACGTCAACTATCATGCTCAGGAGAACGAGTTCGCCTTCTGGAATAAAGCGGTTCTACACCTGTGTTACTGCGATTCGGAAAACGACGTAGAAAAGTATCGGGGGGCTGAGATTCATGTTCTGATAATGGACGAACTGACCCACTTCTCCGAATATCAATATAGATTTCTAAGGTCTCGGGTCAGGATAGCTGGTCTTGAAATCCCGGAAAAGTACAGATCCAGACTCCCTAGAATCGAAGCCGCTTCAAACCCCGGTTCCATAGGTCATGCTTGGGTCAAGAGAAGTTTCATCACCCCACAACCTCCAAATAAAGTATGGAAAACACCTCCTGACGAAGGCGGGATGACTCGTCAGTTCATCCCAGCGAGACTTTCTGACAACCCTCACTTGACTAAAGAAGACCCCAACTATGCAGATCGGTTGAGAGGTCTAGGAGCCAGTTCTTTGGTAAAAGCGATGTTAGAGGGCGACTGGAACATAGTGGCTGGTCAGGCTTTTGAAAAACTCTCAAGATCGACCCACTGCATAAGTCCTTTTACCCCCCCTGAAGACTGGTTGGTTTTCGGGTCTTTTGACTGGGGGTCTACACGACCTTTCAGTTATGGGCTTTGGACCGTTTCAAACGGTGAAAGCCTTCCAGATGGGAGAATCTACCCCAGAGGCGCTCTAATTCGTTACGACGAGCTATACGGCTGGAATGGGAAACCCAACGAAGGGCTTAGGATGGAAGTAAGAGAAGTCGCTGAAGAGATAAAAAAGCTTGAAAACAACGTCAAACCGGCGTATAGGATTGCAGACTCCGCTATTTGGGATGTTGACGGGGGACCTTCCATTGGAGAGAGATTTAATAACTATGGAGTCGTCATGAGACCCGCTCCCAAAGGTCGAGGGTCCAGACACAATGGATACATCGAAGTAAGACAGAGAATCGAAGGGAATTTAGAGGGACCGATGCTGTACGCTACGTCTAACTGTCATTCAGGGTTTTGGAGGACTTTACCCGACCTAGTGATGGATGAGCATCTACACGGGGTCCAGTCTGAAGACGTAGATACCGAACAGGAAGATCATACTTACGACGAAGTCAGATACGCCTGCACCTCAAGACCTTGGGAACGGCATGTAGAGAAGAAGAAAGAACCCATGGATAGGTGGTTCCGGATGGAAGAAAAATCCGAAGACTCTTGGAGGACGCTGTAGACACCCTAGAAACAGGTCACGAAGTCCCTCTAAACGAGGTCCGTGATCTATTCAAAAACACTCCAAAGACTTGGGGGTTTGTAGGGGGGATGTTCATCGGTGGGAATGACGATGGTATAGCCCTTAGATTTCTACATGGCAAGCAGTACGAACCCATGACCAGAAATCTATGGCGTTTGCTTTGTAAAGACGCTGAATTAGTCGCAGATATAGGTGCCCACACCGGGACTTTCACTTTAGATGCCTGGAATTCAGGAGCGAAGTTCGTTTTTTCCGCAGAACCCCATCCTATAAACTACTCCCGTCTGGTCTTAAACTTGAGATACAACGGCTTTCCCTGTGGTGGGGTGATGTATGGAGCTATGGGGGATGTGGATAAAATAGACATGCTTTTAGTGAAACAGATGTTTCTATGTCACGCAGCAGGTCGGGTCGGGATGCACAACGTAAATGGTCATGAACTCCCGGTAAGGGTTCACAGAATGGACACTCTTATCGAAGAAGAATTCTGGCCCACCCTGAAAGTCGTCAAGATCGACGCTGAAAACTACACCCTGAATACTCTTGTAGGTATGGGGAAGATTCTAAATCATAAACCCGACCTAATACTTGAATGTACTCAGACCGGGATGACAGAAGTATTGAAGCCTTTGGGGTATAGATTCTGGAATATCTGGGAGACCGGAAAAATAGAAGAAGTAGAAGACTTGACTCCGTACAATCCAGGAAATAACTACAACGGCACCGATGAAGACTGTCGGAACAGGTTTTGTTCAGTAAAAGGACTCCCCGATGGCCTCCAAGCGTAAGAAAGACAATCAATCCACCGCTCTTCCTAATAGCAAAAAGGCCGTCACTGACGACGAACTGGATAAGTTAGTCCTCTGGGTCAATGAATCCGATGACATGACTTTGGATACCAGGGATTTGGCTGAAAAATCCCGTAACTATTACGACTCGATTCAATGGACCGATGCTGAAATAGAAAAACTCAAGAGGCAAAAGCAGGCCGCTACGGTCATCAACCGTATAAAACCCAAGATCGATATGTTGATGGGGATGGAAAGGGCTAACAGAACCACGGCTAAAGCCATGCCAAGGACTCCTAAAGAGACTCAGGGGGCGCAAGCTGCTACTGAAGGAGTCAGGTTTGTACTACAGGACAACAACTACAACCGTAGTCGGTCGGATGTTTGGGAAAACCTCACGATTGAAGGTACTGGTGGTATTGAGGTCAATGTAAAACCCCAAAAGGACAGTTTCAAAGTCACTATCAAACATATTATGTGGGACAGATTGATTTACGACCCACATTCCAGACGGAAGAATTTTTCGGACGCCCGTTATCTGGGTCAGGTCATTTGGCTGGATTATGACGAAGCGGCAAACCTATATCCTGATGGGACTGATGTACTTGAAGACATGCAGTCTGGTTCAAGTACTTACGAAGACAGACCACGGTGGATGGACAACACCAGACGTAGAGTAAAGATTGTCGAACTGGACTATAAAAAAGACGACGGGACGTGGTGTTACGCCGTTTTCACTAGAGGCGGATTCTTAAAGACTCCAAAAGTCACCCCCTTCAAGAATGAAGAAGGAGATACAGAGTCTCGGTACGAATTCGCCAGTCTATTTGTAGATAGAAACGGAGGTCGTTACGGAGCCGAGAAACAATTACTCGATATTCAGGACGAGATCAACAAGAGACGCAGTAAAGCCCTTCATTTGATGTCTGTCAGACAAGTCCGATGGGAAAGAGGGGCTGTAGAAGACATCAACAAAGCCCGAGATGAACTGGCTAAACCCGATGGAGTCTTGGAGACGACTCCGGGTATGGAATTCGAGATTCTAAAGACAGGAGATATGGCTCAGGCTCAGTTCAATCTATTGACCGAAGCCAAGATGGAAATCGACTCTGTAGGGGCGAATGCAGCCACTATGGGGAAGGATAAAACTGTCCAGTCCGGGGTAGCTCTGAGACAAAGAGAAATGACGGGACAGACTGAACTAGCCCCGATGTTCGATGTTCTTAAAGACCTGGATATTCGTGTCTACAGGAAGGTCTGGAACAGAATAAAGCAGTACTGGAAAGGTGAGATGTGGCTCCGTGTCACTGACGATGACAATAATCTAAAGTTCGTAGGTCTTAACAAGCCCATGACCAATGGGGAATTCGTCCTACAGCAAGCCCAGCAAAACGGAGCCCCGCCGGAGCAACTACAAGCTCTTGCAGTCCAGATCGCCCAAGACCCAAGGTCTCAGGAAATCCACTCCACCCAGAACGATATCGTGAATCTTGATGTCGATATCATCATGGAAGAAGCTCCTGACACGGTGACTCAGGAGGTTGAAGATTTTCAGGCTATGGCCGAGATGGTCAAATCCGGCTTCCCCCTGCCCCCCGAAGCGGTCATCATGGCTTCTCCCTTGTCCAACAAGGACAAGATCATCAAGATGATGAAGGAAAAACCGCAAATACCCCCTCAACTTCAGGAGCAGATAAAAAAGATGGAGGAGGAATTTCAAAAACTCCAGCAGGAGAACCAGCAACTGAAGGCCGATCAGCAAGTAGAGGCGGCGAAGATTCAAGCCGAACAACAATCCTCTGCTGCGAAACTCCAACTGCAAAAAGAATCCAAGCAGATGGAACTTGAACTAAACGCCCAAACTGCTGGGACTGAACTATTGCATACCCACGAAAAAGCCAAGCAAGACCTACAGTTCCAGAGAGAAAAGGCCCAGCAGGATGCCGATTTGATGGTATGGAAGGCCAAACTGGATGCAGAGACCAAGGTTTTGGTAGCCCAAATTGCTGCAAAACAAGCATCCGATCAGGCTCTATTGGAAGCCGAGACTGCTGCGGATGTGAACTTCCTGAAAGACGATGGTGGGTCTAAGACTTCTCCCAAACCGAAAATTACGGACGTTCTGACGACTTTGGGCCAAGGCATGACTCAGCAAGCCGAAGCCCACAGAAAGGCTATGGAAGACCTCTCCAAATCCCATCAGGAGGGCTTGAAGCAGATCATGACCCATCTCTCGAAACCAAGAACTATTACTGCCAAGTCTTCCTCGGGTAATACGATCACCGCTACCACTCACTGATGATCCGCTTTCATAAACAACTACCTATAGAGAAGCACGCAGAAGTGCTTGCGAAGATACATAAGCATATAGGCAAGCCTCATCACTTTGATGGGCGTCATTTCTTGTTTCATGGGGATATGCCACCTCGGAAAAACAAGGCAGCATGGCTACCGATCTATCGCGCTGCCGGTTATCAGAGCGGGGATAGAGGTTCTTATTGGTGTCCCATCGACCTGGAGTTCATCCATAAGGAAGGCTCCCTTATGGCACTCGATGATGGGACTGTTCACCAGCGCGTTGATGGGGTCTGGGTAAAGCGCAATGTCCACGTATGACTACACATTCACCGTCAACGAGAATCCTCTCTCAGACGGTGGTAAATGGGTCAACAACGTATCAGGAACATGGACCCATCCTGTAACAGTTGCCAGCAACAGGGCCGGTGGTCCCGGTTCTTCGAGCACGAACGATGCAATCGCCATGCTCACCGATACGGCCGGTGGTGGGTCTTCGTGGGGACCGGATCAGACTATCACGATAACGAACCGTCTTACCGGGACGGATATAGACGCGGAGAACGAAGCGCATCTTCGGATGACGCAATCCGGCGGGAACAATGTAACGACCATAGAAGCCGATCTTGTCTTCTCCTCCCACACGACGATCATCGCATCATGGAACGGTGCCCAAGGGTCTTTCACGGTCTTCGGAGATTATGGAAATACAGACCCTCAGTCAGATGGGGATGTTTGGGAATATGCGGTCACGGGGTCAGACCCGACCATTGCGGTCGCAGCGAAGAAAAATACCGTATCTGTTGGGAGTATCGGGAGCATCACAGGAGCGGCTCTCAACTCTGGGAATCCGGGAATAGGCTTCGACGCCAATTCGACCGATGGAACGGTCTGGACGATAGACCACTATGTAGTCACCGATGGAGTGGCTATCCCAATACCCTCTCTGATCGACCCAGCGATACTGATCTGATATGACTATCCAGATCAAGCATAAGACTTCTGTTCAAGCTCCTGACGACCCAACAAAGTCGGTCAATGCTGCTGAATGGAATGATGACCATTTTGTATCTGGTGCGGTTTCGGTAGGAGGGCTTTCGGCTTCTATATCAGTTGTAGAAGCGCATATAGACTCTCTGAGTCAGCAAATCTCCGTCCTGACCGGAGGTGGTGAGGCTCATCCTACAAGCGCTGAATTTATAAGTCTTCAAGCAGACGTAAGTGCTTTGTCCGTAGGACTTTCCGCCCTTTCTGTCCAACACTCAAACCTGAGTGCGACGGTCTCATCGAACGCCGCTGTCGTTTCGGCTCTTTCGGTAGCCGTTTCGGTCGTACAAGCCAATGTCTCCGCTTTGAGCGTTGAAACCAGTGCTGTTAGGGCTAATGTCTCTACCCTCTCTGTAGAAGTCTCCACCGTAAGGGCGAATCTTAGCGTCTTGTCTGTGGCTGTCTCAGTCGTTCAAGCAGGACTCTCGAACGAGATTTCTGCCAGAGCCTTATCTGTCAACAATCTGTCAGCGATTGTAAGTACCAACCTAGCTCAACTCTCAAGCCTTTCTGCGCTTGAAAGTGCCTTATCTGCGCTTCACTCGACGCTGAGTGCACAAGTCTCAGCAGTCAGTGTCAGGACTTCGGACGTAAGTGCGGCAGTTTCGGTAGTCGCAGCGAATCTTTCTTCTTTAAGTGTTGAAGTATCTACCGTTAGGGCGAATGTCTCCAGCCTGAGTGTGAGTTTTTCTGTTCTGGATGCAAGAGTCTCCAATAATTCTGTGTTCATGGCAGGTATTTCAGGAGGTGGAGGGGGAGAGGTCCATCCGACTTCAGCCGAGTTTGTCAGTCTTCAGGCAGACTTCAGTGCGTTATCGGTAGCAGTTTCTGTAGTTCAGGCCAATGTTTCTACTCTGAGCGTTGAAGTCTCTGTCGTCAGGGCTGGACTATCCAATGAACTCTCAGCCAGAGCGTTATCGATCAATAACCTGAGTGCCATAGTCAGCACCAATCTTGCTCAGGTCTCAGCTCTTTCCGTTCAGCATTCAAGTCTGTCTGCTCAAGTCTCAGCTTTGAGTGTGGCATTCTCAAATGAACTTTCGGTAAGGGCTTTGTCTGTTAATGCCCTGAGCGCGGTCGTTAGTTCCAATCTTGCTCTGCTTTCTGCGTTGTCAGTTCAGCATTCAAGTCTTAGCGCAGCATTCTCGACGCTCTCTGTTCAACATTCTTCCCTGTCAGCGGCGTTTTCTACACTGTCTGTACAGCACTCCTCGTTGAGTGCTCTTGAGTCGGCACTCTCAGTTCAGGTCTCAGCCCTCTCAGCCCAGATGACATCCCTGATGGCAAATAAAGCCGTTCTAAAGGGGTCTCAACTGATCTCAGTCTCCACCCCGGCCAGTGTGTCAGCAATGGGATTTTCAGTAGGTGCAGGGAATACCTACGCTTTCAGGTACTACGTCATCTATACCTCAGCAGCCCCCGCCTCGGGTCTGGGTTTGACAGTGACTTTCCCAGGAATGACCAATTTCGCCGCTACGGCTGAAATTACTTCAGGAGTAGATGGAACCGCAGGTATTTTCTCAGGGTCGATCACGACTTCAGGGGACAGAGTTCAAGCTATTAGCTGTCAGACCTCTACCGAGCAATTCTTTGCAACAGTCTATGGGGTTTGTAAGGTCTCGACTTCCGGGACTTTAGCTTTACAAGCCTTCCCTGAAGTCTCTGGGGCTGCGAATCAAATCGTCATCAAAGAGGGTACAGCCGGGGCGATATGGCGAACGGGCTAAAAAGACTCGCCCTCGATCAGAAGGTCGAGACCCGGTACTGTGTTTCCAGTGAAATCCGCGAAGACCAGATGCGGATCGCTCTATCTAAAATCTCGGAAAGACTCGTACCTTCAGAGACTCTAACCTCCGAACCCATAGCCCTTGTATGTTATGGACCTTCCCTGAAGAAGAACTGGGAGGATATTCGTAAATTCAAGAAGATAATGACTTGTTCAGGTGCTCACCAGTTCCTTCTGGAGAGGGAAATTACACCGACTTACCATGTAGACCTCGACCCCAGGGAACACAAGGTCAAGATGCTGGGTACGCCGAACAAAGATACTGAATACCTGATGGCCTCCTGCTGTCATCCGTCTATGTGGGAACTCCTTGAAGGCTACAAGGTAAAGCTGTGGCATATCTTCAACAACGAAGATGAGAAAGAACTCCCTCTATCTTATCCTCCTGGAGAGTGGATTCTCACCGGAGGGAATAACGTAGGTCTGAGACTCATGGTAGTTGCTAGGGCTTTGGGATTTACCAACCAGCATATCTTTGGTATGGATTGTTCCTTTCCCAAAGGAGATGAACACCATGCCGGAGTCCATCTAAACACCCACAAGAAACTCTACGAAGTCCCCTACGCAGGTAAAGTTTTCTATGTAGAGCCTGTAATGCTGACCTATGCACATCAGTTCTTCCACGAGATCAAGCAACTCCCGGATGTCTCGTTCAACCTATACGGTGATGGGCTGTTGCAACACATGGCCCAGGATAAGAAGGAATTCAAGGCAAAAAAGTCAGCAGCAATAGCCTTCAAGACTCCGGTGACTTTCACTGAAAACCACGTAAAGGAGATGAAACGACTTCACCTTGACCCCACCTATGGTTTGGGTGGTCGAAAGCATAAAGACGTAATCGTCAAACTCTCAGACGCTCTACAGACTAGAAACATCATGGACTATGGGTGTGGAAAGGGGACTCTTGCTCAAAAACTCCCCTTTCCGATCTGGGAATACGACCCTGCTATACCTGGAAAAGACTCCGTACCACGACCGGCAGATTTAGTGGTCTGTCTGAACGTCCTTGAATGTGTAGAGAGGGAGATGTTGGATAACGTCCTTGGAGACCTCGTTAGGTGTTCAAGGAAGTGCGTTTTTGCTGTCATAAAGTCTACCGATAAATCCTTCTGGACTCAAAAACTCAATCAGTTCTTCAAGATCGGGACAATTCTTCAAGGCGGTGAAGACCTTCACTGTGTCCTCGAACCAAGGGCAAAAGGTCCTCTGGGGTAGGTAGATGGCTGTTATCTATTATGAAGGCACTGGAATTCCTGGAATTACCCCGGTTATACCTCGGTTTTCATTCTTTGAACCTTCTGAAATTGAAATACCTGCTCCTCAAAAATATACATGGGCGCAAGAGCAAAGACGATGGATTCTTAGAAACCAAGGCCCAGAGTGGTATCTAAGGAATGAACTTTGGGCGCATAAGTTCTACATGATGAAACGTCCTTGGTGGTTGGGGATTGCGTGAGCGGCATTTTCAACGCTTCGATCTTCAATAACACGATCTTCAACACCGGAGATTCTGGTGTAGTCGTTGTTGACGTTAAGACCGGCACCGGAGGTATAGACCCAAAGAAGAAAAGACGGACCATCTACAAGCCAACAGGTCTTGTAAATAAGAAGTTAGAACAGAGAGTAGTCGAATCTCAACAGATTCAACGAGAGGTCTATGAAGAGGTCATAAAACCTCAGTTTGATGTTCAGATAGACCTAAAGCCAATACAGGAGATGACCTCGGCTGAAGTAGACAGAGAGATAGGTCTTCTCATGAGAGAGAAACTTAGAGCGGAGGATGAAGACGACATGATGCTGGTGATGATGATTGCAGCCAATGATTGATCTGATCGAGTCTATCAAGGACTATAAGGTACTTTTTGTCGGCGATACGATCATTGACGAGTATCACTATGTCACTCCATTAGGTAAGTCAGCTAAAGAGAACCTGATCCCTGTTAAATACGAGTCTCAGGAACTATTCAATGGTGGAGTAGACGCCGCTGCGAATCATCTAAAAACCTTCTGCAAGGAAGTCATAGTTTCAGGTCATGGTCATACCACTCGTAAGGTCAGGATGGTTGACAAAGACTATATGAGGAAGCTATTCGAGGTTCACTATACCGATGGTTTTACCCAGAACTATGTCTCTCCGAAAGGTTATGACGTTGTAGTCGTAGCAGATTTTGGTCATGGGGCCATTACGGAAGAAAGAATCTCGGAGCTTTGCCGGGAGTCTTCATTTCTCGCGGTGGCCGCTCAGACCAATTCAGCCAACATGGGTTTCAACCTGATAACCAAATACAGACGTGCGGACTATATCGTTATCGACGAGCCAGAAGCTAGACTGGCAGCTTGTGACCGGGACGGACCTATAGAGAACGTCATCATAAAACTCGCTACCAACAGATGTTGGAAGTTCGTAGTGACTCTAGGTCATAGGGGTGCAGTTGGGTATCACGAAGGAAAGTTCTACCGGCAATCCGCCTTCACTGATTTAGTCAGGGACACGATGGGTGCCGGGGATGCGTTCTTCTCTATTACAGCCCCAATGGCCAAGACAGGGAAGATGGAAGACCTCCTGTTTATAGGCTGTGCCGCTGGGGCCTTAAAGACCGGGATAGTGGGTCACAGAGAGTCAGTCACCAAGGAGAAACTGATTGAATTCATCAGAACTCACTGAACTGATAAAACTAGCTCCCCATGTCTATATCATCGGAAATGGAGGAAGTTATGCTAATGCAATGCACATCTGTAACGACCTCCTATCGGTTGGTGTAAGGGCTTATTGCATTGACCCGTCTACCTTAACTGCGTTCTCAAATGACTATGGGTATGAGAAAGCCTTCGCCAGATGGATAGGAGTAGTCGGTGAGAGAGATGACCTCCTGATCGCCCTTTCAGGGAGTGGGAAGTCTCAGAATATCCTGAAGGCTATCTTGATGGCAGAAGCCAGGGGTATGAAGGTCTGGAGGGAGTTTGGAAAACCTCAGAATCTGAACATGCAAAAGGCAGAAGAGTGGCAGATAGAACTCGGTCATAAAGTGATGATGAACCTCAAATGATTGTCCTAGCTAATGGCGTATTCGACCTGTTTCATGTTGGTCATTTGAGATACCTTGAACAAGCCTCAAAGTTTGGCGATCTGGTAGTCGGAGTCACCAAAGATGTGAACGTGAATAAGAAAGGAAGACCCATAGTCCCTGAACTTGAAAGACTGGAGCTTGTAAAAGCTCTGAGGTGTATTTCAGATGCGAGACTTTGCCTTGATTCATTGGACGCCCTTAGAGAGTGGCAACCCGATGTCTTCGTCAAAGGTTCTGACTATCGTAAAAAGGGTCTTCTGGACTCGGAGATTGAATACTGCAAGCGAAACGGTATTGAGATCAGATTCACCAACCCCAATCCCCAAACCACAACCGGAATCATAGAAAGGATCAAATGCTCCTCTTGACCGGCTCTGCCGGGTACGTAGGCTCTGTCTTGCTGCCAAAATTAAAGGACTACGATGTAAAGACCGTAGACTTGTGCTGGTTTGGGGGTGAGGCTGATTACAAGATGAACTTCTGGGAAGCGCCTCTAGTCGGTGTTGATACGATCATTCACCTCGCAGGAATACCCAATGACGCCACTGGAGAATTAGACCCAAAGGTCACCTGGGAGACCAATGTTCTTGGAACCGCGATATTGGCACAAAGAGCAGCAAAGAAAGGGGTAAAACAGTTTATCTATGCAAGCTCTGGTAGTGTCTATGGGATCAACAATTCTGAAGTAACAGAGGATGATCTACTCATCCCGGTGAGCGAATACAACAAGAGCAAGATGCTCGCAGAGAGAATCCTTCTCTCATACAAAAACGATATGAATATCCAGATTGTCAGACCCGCTACGGTCTGTGGATGGTCTCCACGTATGAGACTGGATGTGATGGTCAATTCCTTCGTGATTCAAGCGTTGGAATATGGGGAGATCAAATTCAATGGCGGGGATCAGTACAGACCAAATATCCATATACAGGACATGACAGACCTGTATGTATGGCTTCTTGAAAATCCACATCATAATGTGATCCTAAATGCAGGTTTCGAGAATGTAACAATCGAGGATATTGCAAAGAAAGTACAGAACAAGATTCCCTGCAAGATAGTTCCAAGAGAATCCAACGACCCAAGGTCATACAGGATCAATTCTCATAGATTGCTAGACCTGGGATTCAAGCCCAAGAAGATAGTAGCTGACGCTATCGGTGAACTGATAGCCAAGTACCATAACAACGAACTAAGGGACTCGGACGAATGCTATCGGTTGAAGACGATGAAGTTGTTTCACTGAACTCCCGAAGGCAGGAGTTCATCGAAAGAGTGAGGTCTTTCGAGATGAGACTCTTGGAGGACATGAAGAACATCTACGTCCCGGTACATTTGTGTCTGGGTCAGGAATCGGTCTCAGCCGACCTTCATGAATATATGAAACCACAGGACTGGTTATTTTCTACACACAGGAATCACGGTCATTATCTAGCCAAGGGCGGAAGCGAAGAAAAACTATGGGACGAGATACATGGATTACCAACGGGGGTGAATCAGGGGTTCTCGGGGAGTCAGGGGATATCGGACAAAAGCATCAATTTCCACGCCTCTGCGATTGTGGGGGGTCTTGTAGGGGTTGCCACTGGGACGGCCTATGCTCTGAAAGGCTCGAACGCTGTTTCTATTTGTGTCGTAGGCGATGGGGGGACGGAGGCTGGCGTATTCTGGGAATCACTAAACTTCGCTGCCCTCAATAAACTACCCATCTGCTTCATTTGCGAGAACAACGAAATGTCAGTAGATGCTCATATCTCTGAAAGACAAGCGACTCCGCTAGGTCCAAGAGTCGAGTCTTTCGGGATAACAGTCAAAAGGCATATGGCAGCAGCAATAATGAGTGCCAGATGCAACAGACCTAGTTTCTACGAGGCCAAAGTCAAGCTTGAGGGAGACCATATCTATATGGGAAGACTTCCAGCGAAGGAGGTCATTTGAAGTCGGACAATGAAGTCCGTCCAGCAGGGACGTTCGCTGGCGAGATCAACCGGACGCTTCACGAGTCTCTTGAGGAGTATCCCAACCTAGTCTTGGGAGGCCAGCTAATCAAATATGGATATGCTGGTCTCACTACAGGTCTTTATGAGCAATACCAAGATAGGTTCATCACCTACTCGGTCTCGGAAGAACTGATGAATTCTTCTGCGATGGGTCTAGCTCTAGCCGGTAAGCGGGTCATCATGTTCCACGTCCGACTGGACTTCCTGCTATCGGGAATGAATGCGCTTTTCAACCATATCCCTATCTGGTACGCCAAGGGCCATAAACTCCCCATTACTTTCATCTGTCAGGAGGGTAGGGGGATAGGTACGGGGCAGGGTGCCCAACATTCAAAGGACTTCACATTCTGGTTCCAGAAGTGCGAGGGATGGAATGTCTGTGTCCCTCAGAACCCGAAAGAAGCAAGGCAGATGCTCAAAGGTGCGATAGAGGGTGACATGCCGACTCTCTACGTCCTACATCGTCGTCTATTCAATGCTACCAAGGGCGAGAAGATCACGATACCGCAGGAGTTGAGGTTCTGCGGAGCCTCACAAAGACACATGGATGAGTTCTATGCCAAGCGTTAGCGTCATTGTTCCGGTGTATGGAGAGAAGAAATGGCTCTCCCAGTGTTTGAACAGCATCAAAGTCAATGACTACGACTTGGAACTCATAGTGGAAGGAGACCCAGAAGGTACTGGTGCTGCACAGGCTAGAAACAGGGCACTAAGGAGGGCAGTAGGTAAATATGTGATGTTCTGCGATTCTGATGATTACTTTGAGCCTGGGGCTATTGATTTGATGCTCTCCGAAATGGACGGAGCAGACCTCGTGTGCGGGTCATTTCGTAAATTCGGTGATTTCGAGATGACCGTGAGTCATCCCACCGAGACTTTTACCATGACAGATATAGCCGACTACACCATCTCAAACCTCAAAAACCCGGGTGAGAACCAGATGCTCTCAGGGTGTTGGGCCAAACTCTACAAACGAGACCTGATAGTCAACTTCCCTGAATTGGTGACTGCTGAAGACATGGGGTTTAACTTCGACTATCTAAGACGGTGCAAGAAGGTCAGATTTTTGGAGAACATTGTCTATCACAACCGTAAGAGACAGAACTCCCTCTCAACGAGTTTCGACCTTGAGAAGAAGGAAAGACTTTTCGGTCTTCTGGATGGACTGAAATATGTCAAAGCCTTCCTAAAGGAGACAGATATAGACCCTGACGAAATGGAAGACGCTCTGGATTCTTCAAAGGTCTACCATAGCATGTTGTATTTCACCCGGATTCACGGCTCAGGTCGGGAGACATTCAAGAGGATTTACCCATGACCTTCAGAGATATAATGGAATCACTAGGTTTCGATCTGCCAGAGGTTCAAGAGCTTTTCAGATGTATTCTTTCCGCCACGAAACGCGGCCTTTCTAAGGAACAAATTCATTGGCTATTGCAGGAGCGTCGTAGAGATGAGATGTTCCTTAGAGTCATGAGACTGCCATGATTATCTTCGGGGCTGGTGTGGTTGGAGAGGCAACCCTCCATGCTTGTAGAGCTAAAGGTATCGAGGTCGAATGCTTCGTTGATGACCGTATCAAAGGATCGTTACTTGGAGTTCCTATAAAGAAGACCTCAGAGATCAAGAAAGGGGCTTTCTACCTGACCTCTCCGAATATCCTGGATATGATCGGTCCGGTTTGGGGGATGGGAGGTAGCTGGAAATCCTGTAGTGAAGTTTTGAAGGACTTCGATATCTCAGGAATCGACTTCCTCTCGATCAATGGGAACAACGAGTCCAGTAAATACACGACCGAGCATGTCAAATACCTCATCAGGACCGTCCTACATCATCACGACGACTATCTTAATCCTGAGAAACTGAGTATCCAGAACGTCGATCTCATCGTTACCGAGCGGTGTTCGATGAAGTGTAAAGACTGCGCGAATCTGATGCAGTATTATGAAAATCCGGAGAATGCGGACCTGAACGAGATGGTTCAGACCATAGACTCTCTGTGTGAGAAGGCAGATGAAGTATATGAGGTCAGGGTAATCGGTGGCGAACCTTTCATGAACAAAGACGTTCATCTGATAGTTGAGAAACTGACCTCTAAGGAGAACATCTCCAAGGTTTCGATCTTCACCAACGCGACCATTGTTCCCAGAGACCCCCAATGGGAGGCTTTGAGTCATCCGAAAGTACGTTTCTTCATCACTGACTATGACGAACTCTCAAGGAACCTGCAAAAACTCCTGCCAGCCCTTGAAGAAAGGAAAATCCCGTATGTCTCGGAAAAAGCGAATGGTTGGACGGACTCGGCTGCGCTTGATAGGCATGGCAGAACTCAAGAGGAAAATGCCTCGATCTTTGCCTCCTGTTGCGCTAAGAATCTTGCGACACTACATGACGGATTCCTCTATAGGTGCCCTTTCAGTGCAAATGCCGACAAACTCAAGGCCATACCTGATTATTTCGAGGATCGAATAGTCGTCAGGACCGCTACCAGAGATGAGATCAGGAGTTTCCTGAGAGACAAGACTTCCATTCAAGCCTGCGATCACTGCAATGGACGGTCTTACGACGCTCCGGTGATCCAACCTGCCATTCAAACCAAGAAACCTCTGACCTACTTCAAATATGGCTCTAAGTCTCTCGCAAACTGAAGCGATAAGCCGACTCATAAAGCCCGGAATGAGGGTATGTTCATTCGGCTATCCGGACCTAATAGCTCCACAGGAGATGATCGATTCCATCCTGAAAACGACGTTTTCTCCAGTTGAATTCAGGGCAGATTCAGAAGCTATCTGTAAGCGGCATGGCTTGAAACCACACCCTATTCCAGATGCCCATTCATTTTTCAGGCTTCTAGGGGCGCAACTAGATGTCTTCGACGTGGTCAAAGAGAGGGGTTGTGAAATTCTCTGCGATCTGAATCAGACGATGGTTCCACGTGGAGCCTACGACATGGTTCTGGACGTAGGGACTGCTGAACACTGCTTCAACATCGGTAGAGCGTTAATCAACATGGCCTCGATGGTCAAAGAAGGGGGTTACATCATCCATGAGAACCCTGCCAACTGGGGGAATCACGGGTTTTACAACCTCAACCCGACCCTCTTTTTCGACTTCTATACTGACAACGGTTTCGAGGTCCAGGACCTGAAACTGGTCACCAGAGATGGTCGGTCGTTCGTTCCGAATCCAGTCAAGAGATTCCGATTCTCGGATGAGGAAGTCAATATCTTTTGCATTGCACAACGAATAAAGGTACAACCGCTAATCTTTCCCATACAGACCAAATACAAAGGTCTGATACCCGCCGCCGGGGCTTCGGGCGAACGTGACGCCGACGAAAGGGCGATAGGAGTCGTAAATGGCTGAAATAGAGAAAACCTCGCTAGATGATGTACTGAAGGAACCAGCACCCGCAGAACCAGCTCCAGTCGAAAGGGTAGTTCCTGCCAATCAGGAGTGGAGGGATAAGGAGCAAGCCGCCAGAGGTAATGTCCGAGACCCGGTAACAGGTCAATATGCCCCCAAGGAAGCCCCTTTAGAGGCCAAGGTTGAGCCAAAGGTCGAACCCAAGGCAGAACCAGCCAAAGTCCCTGAAAAGCCCCTAGAGGAGTATTCACCAAGGGAAAAGGCGGCTTTCGCCAAAGCTGCCGATGAAACGAGGAAAAGACAGGCCCTTGAACGGCAGATTCAGGAACTTCAGCAAAAGAAGGAGGAAAAGCCCTTCTTTGAAGACCCCGAAGGGGCGATCTCTCGTCTGAAGCAGGATTTTGAGAGCAAACAGAACTTCGCCGTTCTTTCTACCAAGGTCCAGACCTCGGAAGCTATAGCTAGGTCGAGATATCAAGATTATGACGAGAAATTCGCTATTTTCAACCAAATGGTGAACGACGCCCCTCATCTGGCCGATCAAGCGTGGGCAACTTCAGACCCGGCTGAATTCGCCTACAAGACAGCCAAGATGCACAAAGACCTACAAGACGCTGGGGGTATGGAGCAGTTAAGAGGAAAGATGGAAGCTGAAATGAAGGCCAAGATCAAGGCTGAACTGGAGGCTGAATACAAGAAAAGAGAGGAAGACTTGAAGAAGCAACGGGATGAACTTCCGGGGTCTTTAACTGACGTACCCAGTAAAGGGGTCAATCGACCTGTTTGGGGCGGTCCTACCCCCCTGGATTCGATCCTGAAGTCATGATTTGACAACTATCTGAATTGGAGTATCTTTCGCTTTGGTGCCGCCTACCATAAAGGGCGTAAAGGTCTTTCAAGCGACGCCAGCTTCAATGGGCGATTTTCCGACGCCGGGATTATGGGCGAGAAAATCCTATCAACCATTGGAGTAAGCCATGTCCCAGACCTATGCAGTCGCGGGTTTAACCCCGCAGCAATGGGATGATGAATTCTTCCGAGATTATGTCCGTATGTCCCGCTTCAAGCGGTATATGGGGACTGACGAAGCATCCATTTTCCAGCTAAAAGAAGAACTGACCAAAAAGCGCGGAGATTCCGTCACTTTTGCCCTTGTCAATGAACTGACAGGCATTGGGGTAACAGGTAATAACACCCTGAAGGGCAATGAAGAACGTCTGAACTCCCGTTCCCAAAAACTCACAGTCGATGTCCTAAGACACGCAGTAGCTGTTGATGACTGGGATGTCCAAAAATCAGTCATCGACCTGAGAAACGCAGCCCGGACCCAAATTCAACAATGGGCACAAAGAAAGCTGAGGGATGACTGCGTAGACTCTCTGGCGATGATCGACGGGATTCTATTCAACACCGCGACCAACGCCCAAAGGGATACTTGGCAGGTCAATAACAGGGACCGGACGGTGATGGGTACTGTCACTAACTCTGGGACTCCTCAAACGACTTTCGCCTCCGCTATCTCGGCTATCAGCAGCACCGCTCAGTTGACTCCCAACATCTTGTCTTTGATGAAACGGATGGCTCAAGCCGCTTCTCCGAAGATCAAGCCTGTCTATGTGAAGGAAATGGACCAAGAGTGGTATGTCGCTTTTGTCCCTTCCCTCGCTTGGAGGGATTTGACCGAAGACAACCCCACTACCAACGTATTGACCCTGGCTAATAGGGATGCAAGAGTTCGCGGAGTAGATAACCCACTTTTCACCGGAGATTCTCTGGTGTGGGATGGAATTATCATCCGTGAAATCCCTGAAATCCAGACGATCAGTACTGCAATTGCTTCGGTCGGGGTTGCTCTCCAGCCTGTCTATCTGTGTGGGGCTCAAGCTATAGGACTGGCGTGGGCTCAAAGGACCAAGAGCACGACTGATACTGACGACTATGAATTCCTTCACGGGGTCGGGGTTCAGGAAATCCGCCGCATTGAAAAGCTGCGATTTGGCACAGGGTCAAGTGACCTGACTACTCCAAAGGATCACGGAATAGTCACGGCATTTGTCGCTGCGGCTGCGGACTAAGGAGATAACATGGCCACTTTCACAGCCGATCAAGCACAAAGCACCATCCAGCCCAAAACCAACCGGGTAGGTCTGACCGCAGTTACTTCGTTTTGGTCAGTCGTCGGTTCACTGTCTGCGACATCTACCGTTCTCATGGTTAATGTCCCGAAGGGAGCGACGCCTGTACTGATTCAGGTAGCCAATACGAATAACGGCGACAGTGCAGTCCTGGTAGGTGATGGGAATAGCACAGGTAGATATCGGGCAGTCGGGACTCTCAGCGCAGGTCAAGGTTGGGTTGTTTGTAACCTCCCTGCCCCGCTATATACCTATAGTGTTGATGACACGATTGACATTCTGGTATCAACGGCATCTGCAACGACCCTTGGTGGGGCGCTGTATATGACGGTGATCTTCTCCATGGATGTCAAAGTTCCCAACAGCTTCTAAATGGATGGGAGGGGCTAATAACCCCTCCCTCTTTTCATGGAACAATGGGACAAAGCCTGTGCTCTGCATCTCAAAGGAGATTTCGCAGAGGCAGAGAAACTCTATGATGAATTACTGACACAGAATCACAATAACCCAGGTCTTCTAGCTACTCTGGGGACGATGTATTGCCAGATGGGTAAGATGGGTCTAGCTATCTGTCTTCTGGAATACGCGGTAAGACTTGGTTTCAAGCAGGACGATGTTCTTTCAAATCTCGGCATGGCCTATAAGTTCTCGGGTCAACGAGAAAAAGCCATGAAGTTCTTCGAGGAGTCTATTAAAGACAATCCTTCAGGTGAAGTTCTGGCCAATTACAGTGCGTTGTTTGTCGAGGCCGGTGAAGACGACAAATGCCGAACAATTTGTAAGAGGGCCATTGATCTAAGCCCCAATCATTTTCTGGCTCACTGGAATCTCTCTTTAGCTCTCTTAGCTGACGGGAAATGGGAGACAGGTTGGGATGAATACGATTGGGGTCTGAAACCCGGAGGTCTTAGGGCTAACAGGGTTTTGGGTGGTAAGCCTCAATGGGACGGGACTCCTGGCAAGAAAGTAGCCGTCTATGGTGAACAGGGAATCGGAGATGAGATCATGTTCGCCTCCATGCTCCCTGACATCATGAAAACCAATCCTATTCTTATCGAGTGTCACACCAGACTGAAGACTTTATTCGAGAAATCTTTCGGGGTGAAGTGTTTCGGTACGAGAGAAGACCCAGACCCAGAGTGGGCGAAGACTGAGGACTTCGACTATCAGATTTCAATGGGGTCTTTGGGTAAATTCTACAGAAGGTCCAGAGCGGAATTTCCAGGCACAGAATATATGAAGACAGAACCTTTACCTAAAGGCAATAAGTTCAGAATCGGTGTCTCCTGGACTGGTGGTGGTCAGAAGCTCGGTCGGGTGCAAAAAAGATCAGTCCCCTTGTCTTGGTGGAAGTCTATTCTCAATCAGAAGGATGTAGAGTTTGTAAGCCTTCAATACACCAACTGCGAGGAAGAACTGAAACTCGTAAAAGCTTTAGGCTATGACATCAAGACAATGGATGAATACGCAAAGGCTGAAGACTATTACGAGACTGCAAAGCTGGTAGCCTCTTGTGATCTAGTAATAACCATCTGTACTTCAGTTGTACATCTTGCTGGCGCTTTAGGGGTTCCTTGTTGGGTGATGACTCCGAAATTCCCCGCTTGGAGGTATCAGAACACGGGTGGGATGCCGTGGTATAAGAGTGTGAGACTCTACAGAAACCCGGAAATAGATCAATCCGGTTGGCCGGTAGTCATTGAGAGAGTAGCCTTAGACCTTGAAGAACTCCTTCATGGGAAGGTTAAGGAGGTTGCCTATGCCTAAAGGATCAGCAGTTGAAGATGTGGAGTCAAAGCTGAAGGCTGAGTACCCCGGTAATGACAGAGCAGTCTATGGGACTCTCAATAAAATAGGTCTGATGCACGGTAATAAGGCCACGGCAAAAGGCTTGAAACCCAAGCATCCTACTGGTAACTCTCTTGCAGAGCTTCACGATCATCTTTCTCTAAAGGAATAGCATGAAACCATATGGAAACTCCGCTGGTGCAAAACCTGGAATGGGTGTTCAGAACTCAGGTCATCCTTCAGTAAAGAACATGGCTCCCGGACCTCAATCCAAGCAGATCGCTACTAAAGCTTCCTCACAGATGCCTCCGAGTAAGGGTAGTTGGGCGCATTCGGTACAAAGTGGCTCTATCAGTCCACAAACAGACGGTGGTGGTGGGATGGGAAATGACTCCTCTGCCCTGCACAGGAAAATCTTTGGAAAGTAACGAAATCCTGCTCTACGATCTCGCCAATCGACCGGCGAGCTTCGACTTCATAACTTGTCTAGCGACTGCTACGGGTATGGGATGTAAGCATGTCCGTTTCGTCTATGGGAATTGGAAGCGGAAAGACTACTCTATAAAACAAGCCGAAGAACGCTGGAGGTCGATTGTAGAGCCTGCCTCTAGTCTTTTCGGGGTTGACTATTCCATAGGTGAGAGAGAAGGTCTTGAGGTCAATCATCTTCTGGCTGCTGCGGTTAAGGTCTATAAACATATAGGTCATATCGGAAAGATCATCACTCCCTGCAAACGTGGGGAGTATGTGACCGTGACCTTGCGAAACTCCCGCAGTCCTGAGAGGAATTCAAGGGATGAGGAATGGAGAGAATTCGCTGATATGTGCGACCGTGAAGTTATTTTCATCAAGGATAATGAAGACTCAAGCCTTCATCTCCACGACCGGATGAAACTGTATGCAAACGCCTATCTGAACATGGGGGTCATACAAGGTCCTCTGACTTTGTGTTACCACTCCGACGCACCTTATGTCTCAATGAGGACTATAGGTGGTGTGAATTCTGGTAGTACCTCTCCAAAGATGATTACCGGACTTACGGGTATTACTGAAGGTTTTCAATTCCCCTGGAGTCTACCGACACAGAGACTGAGTTATCTGGATGACACCCTTGAGAACATCCAAAGGGAATACCGCCAGTATCAAAGATTGGTAGAGGAAAGGATGGCAGCTTGAAATACATCTATACCAAAGGACCCTGGAAGGAATTTTATGGGTATGTTTTCTACGATGGTAGACCGACTGAGGTTACTGATAAAGCAACTCTGGAGAAGATTCAAAGGGAAGTAGGTTTCGAGAAGTACCAACCACAGGAGATAGAAAATGGCGAAGAAATCCAAGAAACGCCCGCCGAAACGCGGGTACTGAAAGGTAAGGAATGTTCCAAGTGCCACCAGATCATCCCAAAGGGGTGGTACATGCACCAGAAATGGTGCAGGTCTGTTAGCTAATGACCACCTCCTTCACGCGAACAAGAAACCAGATCGCCCAAAGGGTCTTGGGTAAGGTCATCAAGATCGGTGCGACTTCGGCCTCATCTGCCGACGCCGATACGGTCTATGAAGCTCTTGATCTTCGCTTGAAGGAGATTCACAAGCTAGGAATCTTCTGGAGGAAGGTCACTACAGTCCCAGTGACTTTCTCTCTAAGTGCCAGCGTAGCAACAGCTTCTGCTGGTGCTGGAGAAATCCTCTTTCCCCTCAGAGTGACATGGACTAATGGTTTTCTTGACGACCCTGTAGACATCATCGGTAGGGATGAATACGCACAAATCCCCGACAAGACGGTTACAGGTCTTCCTGAGAAAGTCATGTGGAAAGGTGGGTCGGAGTTCATCTTCTGGCCCGTACCCGCTTTTGATGGGACTGCGAAGCTTCTCTATGAGCGTATTGCAGACGACACCTCAGCCGGGGCAGCGATAGACATAGACGTATCAATGATTAGACCGATGATGGACCTCGTTAAATACGATGTAGCCGACGACTTTTCAATACCAGAGGGCACGATCCAAAGATGGATGGTGGAGGCTAAAAAAGCAGAGTTGGACATCAGGAAACTCTCGGTACAGAGAACAGACTACAAACCCGTAGCAGTCGATGATTGGGATTGCAAGCAAAGACCCTATGGTTGACGAGCCTAACGTCATCTTGCCTCTAGCAACCTCGATCAATGAACGAGGTGTGGCTGGATATACCCATTCAGTCACAAACTCCGAAGACCAGAGGAAACTAAACTGTATTTATGAGCTTGTGAATAACCATGTCACTGGTAAAGGCACTCTGAGTCTATCAAAGCGACCTGGGGTAACTAATGCACAGTTCAATTATGGAGCCATAAGCGCAGGAACGGCTTATATGATTCTTGATTTGAACTTGGGGGCAGATACGAGCGCAATTTTCTATAAGGATGGTAACGACAACAAATCCGTAGCAAATGGCAGTAGGGTGATTTTGAATGCTTCAACCTATTTCCCCGGATTTTGCGACATGACAGCAATCAGCAATGTCCCGAATGCTGTTGTTCAATTGATCTCTACTGTAGGAGCCGCGCAAAAAGTATATTTCGCATCTAACAGCGATGTTAATGCTGGTAATGCTTGGACACAAATGTCCGCCTCCTCTGCGACCTCTGCTACCGGAGGTTTCACTGTCCTCTTTCCAAGAGGGAAGATGGAGCATATGGATGGGTTTGCTTTCACCCTAAATAGAGACAATAAAATCTTCAACTCGGACTCCAATAGTCTTTCTGAATGGCAAGCAGCTTCTTTCCTAGCAAAGCAAATCAAACAGGACTTACCCGTTGGATTGGCAAGACTCTCCAACAAACTCCTAGCCTTCGGACAGGAAACAGTAGAGGGGTTTTATAACGCCGGGAATACTGTTGGAAGTCCTTTGGGAAGAATTCCTCAACTTCATTCAAGAATCGGTCTAGTACCTATGTCAGAAGCTCCTCAATCTTCACCTGGGGCTGGGGGTACGCATTACTATTGCACCATTTCAAATAACCTTTATTTCATTGGTAGATATTCCAATGGGGTTAATTGCGGGTTATTCGCTTTCAATGGATCAGAATTCGGGAAAGTCAGTTCTTCCTATGTAGACAAGATTTTGAGTGAAAGGGTTAGTGCAGGGACTGTCTACTCTGTAAGTGCTTTGATGATAAATGGACAAAGCATGGTGTCTATTTCCTTTAGCCTTCCTGGGGTGTCTCCGCATATAGCATTACTGTATTCAACTGAGTGGAAAGAATGGTTTGAACTAAATAGCACTGTTTTTTCCTCTGTGAATAACGGTAAATTCCATCTGGGTGTAGGAACTAAACAGACGAGTATTTATTCATTTGATTCATCTGACAACTGGCAGGATGATGGAACGTCATATCAATTCATGACCCAGTTCAGACTCCCTACAAACGGGTCTTCAAGGAAATTCATGCCCATGTATGGAATAGACGCTGATACTGATAGTGGTGGTTTGGCTTCTACATTGACAGTCGAGGCATCCGATGATGATTGTGTATCATTTTCTACTCTGGGTACTTTGGATTTGACCAAGGATCGGAAGATGCTCTTTAGGGGTGGTTCTTTCAGGAAGCGGTTCATGAGGCTGAGTAATATCAATTCCAGACCGACCAGAATTCATAACTTCTTGGCTCGCGTATCATAATGTTCCAAGCAGAGTCATACACTCAACAGGAGGGGATAGGTGAAGTTCCTGCCTTTCTTCGTTTGGGTAGAATCCGTATCTATTCTGTCTTGGGTGTGCCACCAAATACACTAGGAGCGAACAACGATTATGCTCTCAGGGAAGATGGTGCTGCTGGGGCCAATACGACCCTGTATCATAAGGAAGCGAATGTCTGGAACGCATGTACACTTTGAGAGATAACTATGGCTGGACTATCTGATCTTTTCAGTGGTGGACTTGGGATTCTTGGCAGTTTCTTGAATGCCAACCAAGCCCGTCATAATGAAGACTTCTACAGAAGCGAGGGAGACCCTTACAGGTCTCAACTGAGGGCTATTTCAGCCGATCCCAGTCTTTACTATAACGGTCCAGAAGCTAAGTCTTTAGCCAATATGGTCGATCAGAGGTACTCATCTCAATTTGGGAATCCTGCTGGTAGTGGGACTGCTCAGGCTCTGGCCTCTGACGCCCTTCTAAGAGGTCTTGGTGCTGAGAAAGACAGACTATTCAAAATGGGTGGTGGTGATTATCTAAACGCTGGAATGGTCCCCGGAGCGAATGCAAAAGGGAAAGCCTATCAAGGAGTCTTCGGGTCCCTACAGGATATGCTTAAAATCCTGAGCGGGGGTGGAGGGGGTGGAGGTGGAGGCGGTGTCCTTGATGCTGGATCATCTGGGATGGGGAGTCTCGCGTGAGCATCTTTACCAGAGCTAGAGATGCAGTCACCGGGGCTGCAAGAGACGTAGGCAGTGCTGTAGGAAACGTCGCCCAGACGGGTCTAGGACTTGCTGGAGGGCTTACAGGACTCATGACTGGAGGTCTTACCGGTTCCCTTGGCGGGATGGGAGCTATCGGAGGTCTGATGGGGCTTCTAGGTGGTGGTATGGCAGGTGGTATGGGTGGCGGTGGTTTTGGGGGTGGCGGTTCCTTTGGCAGTGCTACCAGTTCAGCCTTCGGACAACAACCTACCAGTCTTATGGATATGCTCGGTCAGCAATACCAACAAGGTCCAGTCAGTCAAACAGGAACGGCTAACCTGAGTAATCAAGGTCTAGTTTAATGGCTGATACTTTAGAAGACTTGCTGAGAATTAACCCAAACGGGTATGCGAGATTCTTGGCTACTGGTCAAGCCATGCAGAATGCTGATCTAAGACAACAGCAGATAGATCAACAACAACAGTTCCTGAGAGATAGGGCTGCTCTTGGGGCTAATCCTTCTCCCGAAGACCTACAAGGTGTTGCGATAAGAAATATCAGCGATCCAAAAAGTCTTATGGATGTCGTGAATAAGATGAAGGAATTCATCCCCGTCCCCGCTGGAGGTCTTTATAACCCCAGAAAAGATCAGATCATCCAATCCTCTCCAGTAGAGAAACCCGCTCCTTTTGGAGATGTCCATAACGTCCAAGGTGGGTACATAACGAAGAAGCCTGATGGGGGATATGAATTCACCCAGACTCAACAAGATAGACCCGATCAAGCGCCTTCTCTCAGGGTAGTCCAAGACCCCAATAGCCCTACAGGATGGTCGCACGAAGATTTCAGAACTGGCGTCAGGAAAGTTGGTGCTCCTCCTCCGTCTAGTGTCCAACAGCAATTAGTTGTTCCGCCTGAACAGGCCAAGAATCAAGCCGTGATGAGGGCCACTGGTATGCCAGCTATGCAAGTCATGCCTGGATACGCGAGGAATATGGGGGCCGCTAGGTCTCAGTTGAATCAGGATGCGATCAACTATATAGCTCAAACGGAAGGAATGACTACTCAGCAAGCCGCTGAGGAACTAGCGAACCGAGATATTTCCTATGCTGGTGGGAAGAAAAGTGTCGGTCAATTAACTACTATGCTTGGCGCTACCAGGGCTGCATTGAGTCAATTAGACTTCAACGTCGATAAAGTCAGTCAGGTCATCAAGTCAATGCCTGGGAGTGATATCTCACCTGTGATAAATGCAATCATCCATGGTGAACAGAAATGGACTGGCGACCCTAGATATTCAGCGTTGTTCTATTACATGCACGCCGCCGGTATGGAATCTGCTCGAATCCTCTCCAATGGTCAGGCTTCTATTGCTCAACTGCATACCGGAGCGGCTGAAGAAGCAAAGAAATGGGCTGATGCCAACTGGACCACTCCGAAGGCATGGCTTGAAGGGGTGGCTCCCGCAATGAAGGCTGAAGCCGAGAACAGGATTACCAATTTCACCGATGCTATCAAGGCCCAAAGATCAAGAGCCAGTGCTTCACCAACTGCACCTTCTGCCGCACCGACTGCTCCTGTAACACCCAATAGTCCTGCTCCTCCTCCAGGATTCCGTCCTCTATGACAGATCAATGGGAGCCTGCTGATAGCGTTGCTAAAAACGATGCGGGTGAGTATCAAGCCCTAATTGGTGGCCAGTGGGTTCCTGCGTCTGCTGCTGCTAAGAACGATGCAGGGCAATTTACTGTTATCAGGGCCTCTAAGCCTGCTCTGACTACTGCTCAAGATCAGCCTGTACGAGTTGTTGGTCAGTTGGGTATCCATTCAAGATCAGGGATTATTCCTCCAAAGGGCGATTCGATTGAGGAATTCGGTGGACGTGTAACAGATAAGAGTGAAAGTCCTTTGCTTGGAACTCTAGCTAGAATGGCTCCTGACCTGGTTACCAGTTTCATGGGTATGGGTGCTGGTTCTTTGGCTAAACCTGCTATTCAGGCCAAGGCTGCGGATATCATGCAAAGCGCCCTCAAGCCTACGGCGGCGATGCTCGAAAGAGGTCAAGGTCAAAAAGCAATTCAAACGACCCTTGAAGAAGGTATCTCCGCTAGTAAAGGGGGTATTGAGAAACTTCAAAAACTCATCAATCCAATAGATGAAAAAATCACCGGAATGATTGAAGGTTCTACGGCTCAGGTTCCAGAGAGTGCCTTTGGCAGAGCCTTTAAGGAAGTCGTAGATCAGGCTAGATACGCCCCCCCCTCTGAAAGTACGGCAGTCAGAAAAGCCATAAGTGACTTCAAGGAGAAATTTTACTCTGGTGGTGGGACGAATTACACGCTCCCAGTACAGGATGTGCAAAAGATAAAACAAGCGTATTACAGAGCCTTGGGTCCTGAGAATTATGGAATCGTAGTCGGTGGGGAAAGAGAAGGAATGAAAGCAGTCGCTAGAGGTGCGAAAGAAGCCGTTGCTGAAGCAGTGCCTGGAGTTGCCAAAGAGAACGATAAACTCGGGCCGTTACTGAATGCTCTGGACGTGGTAGAGCGAAGGGTTAATCTCGCTCCCAACAGAGATATCGGTGGCTGGGCTTGGCTGGCACATAGTATTAAGGGAACCATAGCTGCTTTAGTAGCAAGAGACCCTTATACCAAATCTCTACTCGCCAGAGGTCTTTATAGTGGTGTTGCTCCTGCTGCCCCTGTTGGTGGTGCTGCACTAGCTGTAGGTGCTCAAGAGGCACCCAATCTTAACAATCAATATCAGAGATGACCGATCCTGTTCCTCCTATTCTGTCTGTAGTGAACGACCCTACCTATACACCTCTGGCTGCTAACAAAGCTGGAGATATCTTTGTAACTGAAGATGGGACAGTCTTGATAGTGAGTTCCACTCTAAGAGCAAGAGGGTCTCATCTCATCACCAAGCATAAATGGCTCATCCCTCCACCTTCTTATCCTAAAGTCTTGAGATGAGCCTTCCAAAAAGAATAGACGAACTAGATACTGCGGCTACCGCAGGGGTATCGGTATCGGCTGGGGCCTCTGTAGCTGTTGTCACTGGCGGCAAGACCATCCAGACTCCGATGAGTACCTTCGGATCACTTGGAGACTTCTTGCAAAGCGGAGCTGGTGCAGTATCTAGGACGTTCCAGGATAAAGACAGGGATATCGTTTCGGTAAAGGACTTCGGAGCTGTAGGAGATGGGATAACGAATGACGCGGCGGCGGTGCAAGCTGCAATCGACACGGGGAAGTCAGTCTACTTTCCTGAAGGAACATATTTTCTCGGTACTTTCAGCACAGCATCCACTGAAGTCGCTGTTTTAACTATAACTGGTAAGTCTCACGTCAAGTACTACGGACCGGGGATTCTGCAAGTCACAAGCGGAAGCACCTGCGTTCCGAAGATTCTAACTATAGACAATTCACACGACATAGACATCGATCTGTCGTTCAATGACACGGGGTTCGACCACACGATCTTGTATCGCGGGGCAATGGCGGTGAATCTTCTTGGTACGGCTGGTCCTGTCTACAATATAAAAGCAGTTATCAGAGGGACGAATCTTGTCGTTGGGTTCAATACCGGGAATCAAAATGCAACTACACCGGCGAATGCCATATACGACATAAAGCTTGATCTCTCGTTGAGTGGGATTATCTACGGGGCGCTTTTCAGGAATTCAGGGGATAGGGTCACTGGTAGGATAGTCACCAAGACAGTCTACGAGAGGTCATACTTTGTCTACGGTGTCAGGGACCACATCATCGATGTATTAAGCGACACAAAACCCGCAGCCACTGGGCAGGACATTCTAATCAAAGTCTACGACGGGCCGAATACGCAGAACATCAAAGTTAAGTATTCTTGCACTAATTTCGTGAGTGCTACGTCTTGTGTTTATATCGGAAACGAAACTACATCTGGTAAAGTCACCCGTGATATCGATGTGGAGATCAACGACATCGACTCCACAAACACAAATACCTTCAGTGCCTTCATTCAATCGACGACTTTAGGGGTGGCGGATACGACGACCACCAAGGTAATTACGAATCTGAAGTTCTCAGGTCATTGCAGATGGCCGCCATACATCGCAACTTTGTTCCAGACCACGACATTCTCTAATCAACTCGTGATAGAGGTTTCTGGAGAAGTAGAACGCAAGATGACTTCTCTGAGATCAGTATTCAATTTCGATGGAAGCGGTTCTGCCATGCCAGGGCTTGCCTCGTCTAATAACCATAGGTGGCAATTCGGAGGAAAGTTGCATTCACTATACGCAGGCCTTATCAATAGTGCTGTAGTTGAGATTCCTCTTGCCGTAACAGAATCAGTTTTGGTGCCCGTTGAAATGTATATTGTGGATTCTGAGTCGTCCGGTCTTGGTTACGTGCATAAAGCCATGACCTTCTTTGCTCAGAACAATGCAGGAACGATCAATGTATTTGCCACAGCAACCGACTGGAGTTCTACCAATGGCTCTTTGGGGACGATTACTCAAGGAGTAGGAAGTGCCGATGGCACGAATAGCAACTCTGT